>ERZ808054.66-NODE-66-length-128201-cov-14.609261_pt1 | contig 128201 bp, 117 predicted proteins | sample MGYA00380201_ERZ808054 | MGnify/ENA primary metagenome ERZ808054 (study PRJEB31490, sample SAMN06133419) | mouse gut metagenome | isolation source: Z5_2 | host: mice | place: China: Chengdu | collected 2015-05 ...
GAGGGATTCGAACCCCCGGAGGTGTGACCCTCAACGGTTTTCAAGACCGCCGCAATCGACCACTCTGCCATCTCTCCAAATGGATGTTGTTATTTACGGGTGCAAAGTTATGGTTTTATTGTGAGATTACCAAATATTTTGACGGTTTTATTTTGCGGCCGGGGTTAAAATCATGTCGAAATGTACATTTGGCATCTTTTCGACGGGGAGAATGGGGCGATGATTGGATAATTATCCATAACTTTGCCGGCGATGAAGAAGGTGTATTTGTTCAATCCTGAAAATGACATAGCCCTCGGATATGGGAAGAATACGTTCTCGCTGTCGCCGATGGTGCAGGCGCTGTGTCGCGACGGTGCGGTGTTGCCGTTGTGGTACTGCGACCGCGACGATTGCATAGTGGCTTCGGATGTGCCTTCAGCATGGCTTGACGAAATGGAGCGTATGTTTGGTGTCAAGGCTGTGACGGGTCGTGACGATATGTCAGGATATAAGGGCGCTCCGTGGGGATGGTCGCATCATTCGCGTAAGGTGCTTTCGGGATATGGAGCCGAGGTGCCCGGCGTCGACTGTATTGAGCGTATAAGGGAACTGAGCCACAGGCGCATTTCGGCCGATGTCATGACTCGACTGGGGCGTGAGGTCGATTTTGAGCTCCCTCCCGTCCCGGTAGAATCCGTCGATGTTGACGCGGTAAAGGAGTGCTTGTCGCGTTACGGCTCGATTTTCGTGAAGTCGCCCTGGTCGAGCAGCGGCCGAGGGGTAATCCATGTCGATGCCTGGCGCCGCAGCGTCGAGCAGCGGGTGGGTGCCATGTTGCGCCGACAGGGCAGTGTGATGTGCGAGCAGGCTCTCGACAAGACTCGTGACTTTGCAATGCTTTTCCATGCCGCCGACGGTGCCGTGAAGTGGATAGGTTATTCGCTGTTCTTCAATCATGAAGGCGCGGCCTATTCGGGAAATGTGATTGCCGACGATGATGAGATTGAGCAGGCGCTTGTTGATTCGGGTGCCGACAGGGCGCATCTGCACGCTCTATCCTCGGCGCTTGGCCGGGTGCTGACGGCGATTATCGGTGATGACTATGAGGGATACTTGGGTGTCGACATGATGGTGACGCGCTCGGGCATGATTGCACCCTGTGTCGAGGTGAATCTGCGAATGACTATGGGCGTGGTGGCGTGGTTGTGGGGTCGGCGGTTTCTTGCGCCCGGCAGTGTGGCGCGTTATACGGTAGGCCCCGTGGGAGCATGCAATCCTGTCGGAAACGCGGGGGTCAGCGATAGCAGGCTTGTCGAGGGCGCATTGTCGCTGAATCCGATAGGCGACAATACAATCTTTTCGTTCAGGGTTGAAGCATATAGAGGGTCAGAACTCTCTCAGCTCATTGTATAGCCGGTGAAGCGGCAGACCCATTACGTTGTAGTAGCTTCCCGATATCGATTTTACGCCTATGGCTCCTATCCATTCCTGGATTCCGTAGGCTCCGGCTTTGTCAAGCGGCGAATAGCGGTCGACATAGTAGCGTATCTCCTCGTCGGAAAGGCGGGCAAACTCCACCGTGGTTTCCACGGCGAAAGTGCGGGTGCGTTCAGTCGTGGCGAGCGTGACTCCTGTCATTACGGTGTGACTGTGGCCCGACAGCTTGCGAAGCATCTCCACTGCTTCATCGGCCGAGTGCGGCTTGCCAAGAATCTCGCCGTCGGTTATCACGACCGTATCGGCTGTTATTACCAACATTCCTTCACGAAGTGTCTTCCTGTAGGCGTCGCCTTTCTTCTTGGCGATGTAAGGCGCCACCTCGTTGGTGGGCAGGTCGTGGGGGTAGCTTTCATCCACATCTATTGTTTCGGCAATTGAAAACTGTAGGCCGAGCATTCCCAACAGCTCGCGTCGTCGCGGTGACTTGCTCGCAAGCCTTATGTCGTAGCGTGACAGGTTGTGTAGCGGTGATTGCATGAGCGGTAGTTTAGAGTCATTACCATCCGAAAGCCTTGGCCGATGTCATCCATTTGCCTTGAGCCCTCATAATCTCCTCAAGCAGGTCGCGGGCCACTCCGTAGCCTCCGTTAACCGGCGAGATGTAGTCGGCTATCGATTTGATGTCGACAGTCGCGTCAAGCGGAGCCACTGCGAGGCCGGCGTGCTGCATCACCTCGTAGTCGGGAATGTCATCGCCCACGTAGGCCACCTCTTCGACGAGCAGGCCGTTGGCATCCATCCATTGCTTCAGCACATCTATCTTCTTGCCTGCCTTCATGTATATGTCGGTTATGCCGAGTCCGTTGAAGCGTGCCTTTATCGCCGGGGAGTAGCCTCCGGTTATTATGGCTATCTTGTAGCCGAGCTTTACGGCAAGCTGCAGGGCATATCCGTCCTTGATGTTGACCATGCGCGAGGGCATTCCTTCGCTGTCCATGGGTATTGTCGAGGGCGACAGAACTCCGTCGACATCGAAAACGATGCCCTTTATGCGTTCCAGGTCGTAGTTTATCTTGCTCATGATTGGTGGTCGGTGAGGTTGTGGTGATATTCGTTCATGATGTCGGTCGACAGTGTTTCGTAGAGCTTGTGCTTCACTCCCGACAGCATGCTCAGATGCTTTTTAATTATGTCGACATCGCCTCGGCGTGCCGGGCCTGTCTGTCCGTCGTGGGGCGACATTGTCAATGTCTTGTCGAGGGTGGCTTTTATGAGCGGGTGCATGACGCTGAAGTCGGCACCGATTGATTCGAGTATGTCGGCCGACTGCGCCCACATGTAGTTGGTGAAGTTGCAGGCAAACACTGCCGCGATGTGCAGCTTTACGCGGTTGGCACTCGACACCTCGAGCACCTTGTGCGATAGCGACGAGGCGAGCTCGCGTATGGCGCGGGTGACATCGCCGTTGCATCCCTCGATGAAAAACGGCACTTCGGTCATGTCGACATCGGCATCCTTGGAGAATGTCTGCATGGGGTAGAGCACTCCGTAGCTGTCGACAACGCCGTCAAAGACTTTCATGTCGACCGAGCCCGATGTGTGGAGCCACAATCCCTTGCGGCCGGCGACCGATGCGGCCAGCGACGCGATGGCATCGTCCTTGATGGCGATGATGTATATGTCGGCGTCAAGAGCGTCAAGGTCGGCAACCGCAGTTGCTCCCACGGCTGAAGCGAGCCGTGACGCGCTTTCGCAGCGGTGATTGTAGATCGACAGCTTATAGCCGGCTCTCGTGACAGCCTTGGCAAGGTGTGTCGCCACATTGCCCGAACCTATGACGGCTATGCGGGGGGAGTGGTTTAACGTTCGGTCCATGTGCCAATGTGAACCTTTTCCCACTGCAGCTTGTCGACTGCCTGGGGCTTGCGTTCTTCGGCTTTATGGCCTAATGTTATTATGCACACGGGGATGATGGAGTCGGGCATTTCGAGCAGATTCTGCACATATACCTCCGATTCAAGATCGGTTTCGGTAAAGCGTCCTTTCACCTGAATCCAGCAGGAACCCAGGCCAAGGTCCTCGGCCTGCAGCTGGATGTAGGTTGCAGCTATTGAGGCATCCTCAATCCACGGCTCGGTGATTTTTGCGTCGACGGCCACCACGATTGCGAGTGCGCATCCGGCTACGGGGCCGGCTCCGCTTACCTTGCACTTGCTTAGCAGTTCAAGCTGCTTCGAGTCCTCGACTACGACAAAGTGCCATGCGCGGCTGCTCTTGGAGGTGGGCGCCATGAGCGCGGCCTCAAGTATGGTTTTTACATCTTCGGGTGAAATCTCTTCGGGGGTGTATCGGCGTATACTGCGTCGATTAACGATTAAGTCATGAAAATCCTTCATAGCGGATCGGGGATGTATAGGTTTTTGTTTTGGATTCTATCGCTTGCACACCCAGGCATCGGGGTATCGGTCGCCGTATCCGTTGGCGCCAAGCTTGTTGAAAGCGTCGGAGTAGGTGGCGCCTGCCGCGATGTAGACACGGTAGCGGCCTCCCGATTCCAGAACTGACAGTGAATCGCGGTCGGCGCTGTGGGCGATGTATTCGTCGGCGGCCTTGCGTGTAGGCAGCGATGCGACTACAAGGAAGTAGCGCATGGGCTTGGTTGTGGCCGTAGGTGCTGCGGGCTGCTGTGCCGTGGTGACGGCGGGGGTGAATGTGCCGCGTGATGTTGCGGGGTCGGGCAGGGCTATCGACAGCTCGATGTCGGGCGACGGCACTGTGTAGACCGGGGCGGGCTTGGTGACATTCATCGTAGTCGCAATTCCGGCATAGTTGGCCTCGTCCTGTATTATCGGGGTCGAAAGCATGAATCCGAGTCCGATGAGGAGTGCTATCGATGCTACGATTTTGAGTATGTTGCGGCTTACGGGGACATAGTAGACCGATGCCGATTCGTTGCGCTTCTTCAGCGTTTCGGCCAAGTCGACCGCCTTTACGGCAATGAGTCCGGTGTAGTCGGGGGCGGTGTTGGTGGCTGTAGCCGGCTCAAACACTATCGAACCTTCGTCGTTGAGGCTAAATGAACCGAGTCGACCGAATGTTATCGACTCGCCCGATTCAAGAGCGTGACGCATTGCGTTGACCTCCTCGGCAATGAGGGCCGACGCGTTGTCGTAGGTGATGCCGTTGCCGCGGGCTATCGACGATGTGAGCAGTCCGTCGCTATGTGTAAGCGACGCGTTGAAGCCTACGGTGCGACATGGCGGGAATATGCAGCCAAACTCGCTGTCGACGCGTGCCGGCTGATAATTGGCTATAAAAGCTCCCCAACCGGGCACTGTCACGCAGTCGTGCCTCAGTATCAAGTACTCAATATGTCGGATTAGTACATTCACAATACAAAGGTAATTACTTCGATTCACATTTCAAAACGTTATTTATACAATTTGCAGCCGATTTCGTTCATTGTGTCGGTCATAATGCAGCAACGGCCACTCGCGGGAGCGGCCGTTGCTGCATAGTCTGTGACTATTGCGTGTAAGGGATTTACTTCACTTTTAGAGTTTTCCCTATGGAGAGTTTGGTGTTTCGTGTTATGCCGTTGAGCTTGCAAAGCCTGTCGACGGTTGTGCCGTTGCGCGAGGCGATTTTTGACAGTGTGTCACCTTTGCGTACACGGTAGGTGGCCGATGCCGTGACTTTGCCCGATTTCGACGAGCTTGCTTTAGCCTTTGCGCTTCGGGGCGAGTAGTCGCGGGCCTCCTGGTAGTTGTTTTTGTTGAATGTGAACTCGTCGGTGTGGGTGGTGTGATTCTCGAAGTCGAAAATCGCAGCCGGGTTTATGGCGATTCCCATGTAGCGGGTTTCAAAGTGCAAGTGGGGACCGGTCGACTTTCCTGTGTTGCCGCCAAGTGCGATGGGGTCGCCTGCCTTTACGTATTGGTCGGGTTTAACGAGGAATTTCGAGAGGTGGCCGTAAACTGTTTCGAGGCCGTTGGGGTGACGAACGATGACATAGAGTCCGTAGCCTTTTCTGCGGCCTTGGTTGCGGGTGAGTCGAACCTTGCCGTCAAATGCTGCGCGAATCGTGTCGCCTATCTGTACTTTCAAGTCGATGCCTTTGTGCATTCGGCGGAAACGCCTGCGATAACCGTAGGGCGAGGTTACATAACCCATGGTGGGCATGCAGAAGTTGCGTACATCGATGACCTTGGTATCGGGAATTACGGCGTTGGTGTAGCAGTTTACTGCCTGGCTGTCCCATCCCTCGACATAGATATCCTCTTCGGGTTCCTCTTCTTCACGGAACAATACATCCATGTAGTCGAGAGTTTCTTTAAGCTTTATCTGTTCAGCGATGTTCTCTTGTGAGGCTATGAGGTCTTTGTGTTCCGATTTGTGGAAGTCAGGGAGCTTGTAGTCCTCGGTCTGGGCATTTGCGGTAAATAAAGATGCTAAGGCTAATGTAGTTGCTGCTGTTATTTTTGTTAGGGAAAATTGCATTACAAAAATTGATGTTCTTGATGGGATTTTTTTAATTCATTTCGTCAGGTGCATAGAAGAACCTGATGTTGGAAGGACGGTAGTTGAATATCTCTTCAGGCTTGAAGAAGCGGGCAAGTTCGATTTGTCCGTTTTCAACGCTGTCAGAAGCATGAATGATATTTTCCTGGCCGCTCATGGAGAAGTCGCCACGTATTGTTCCCGGAAGGGCCTTGCGGCCATTGGTGGCACCTGTCATAAGGCGCACCACTTCAACGGCGTCTTTCCCTTCAATACACATAACGATGACGGGAGTAGCCATCATCGATTCCAATAGAGAGGGGAAGAATGGACGGTCAACAAGATGGGCGTAGTGTTCACGGAGAATAGTTTCATCAAGCTGCATCATTTTCATGCCGGTGATGATCAATCCCTTTCTTTGAAAACGAGTTATAATGTCGCCGATAAGTCCACGATGAATGGCTGAAGGCTTGATGATTACTAATGTTTGCTCCATTTTAGATTTTTATGTTTGTTAACTTTTCGTAGTTCTGTAGTCCAAATATACAAAAATCATTCAAAGGGAAAGCGTGTTGTCAAGATAAAAAGTGCAAATTTTGATTTTGGAAGTGTAAAATTTGGTGTAATGTATTGTATATCAGTATGTAATAAAGAATATGTTTAAAAACATATTTTGAACAAACCGACATTTGCAGTGTTGCATAGATTTAAAATTATGTTAAAATATGTGATTGACAATGCCGTTTAATTAACATCTTCCGTGCATGAAAAATCAGCTTATTCTTGACCAATCAACGGCCTTTGACGCTTGTTGTAACAGCTCGGAGCGGAGTATCGAATTTTCGGGCAAGGCAAGCTCGGGGTCTTTGTCGAGGGTGTCGTCGGCGGCATCCCTTGCAAGCTGCACTATCTGTCCGTCGGTCGCGAGGTTGGCTATGTGCAGGTCAAATGCAATTCCGCTCTGCATGGTGCCCTCCATGTCGCCCGGGCCTCGCATCTTGAGGTCGGCTTCGGCGATTACAAATCCGTCGGTAGTCGATGTCATTATCTCGAGGCGCTGCCGGGTTTCTTTTTGTATCTTTTGATGAGTCATCAGGATGCAGTAGCTTTGGTCGGCGCCTCGTCCCACTCGTCCGCGCAGCTGGTGAAGTTGCGACAATCCGAATCGCTCGGCATTCTCGATGATCATGGTCGATGCATTGGGAACGTTTACGCCCACTTCGATTACGGTCGTCGCTACAAGAATCTGTGCCTGATTGGTAGCGAATAGCATCATCTGGTGCTCCTTCTCGGCAGGCTTCATTTTTCCGTGTACGTAGCACACCTTGTAATCGCGGAATGTTTCGCGTATCATCTCATATCCCTCTTCGAGGCATTTCAGGTCGAGCTTCTCGTTTTCCTGAATGAGGGGATACACGATGTAGGCCTGTCGTCCTTGCTTCAGCTGCTTGCCGAGAGCCTGATATACGGCCATGCGGTTGTTGTCATATCGCAGCAGTGTCGTGACGGGTTTTCGGCCCGGCGGTAGCTCGTCGATCACCGACACGCTGAGGTCGCCGTAGATGGTCATTGCAAGTGTGCGCGGTATGGGGGTGGCCGTCATGACAAGCACGTGGGGCACCACCATGTTTTTTTGCCACAGGCGCGCGCGTTGCGCCACGCCAAATCGGTGTTGCTCGTCGATGACTACAAATCCGAGATTCTTGAACTGGACATTGTCCTCGATAACGGCGTGAGTGCCAATGAGGATGTGCAGCGAGCCGTCGGTAAGCTGGCTGTGTATGATGTCACGCTCCTTTTTGCGTGTGGAGCCGGTGAGCAGCTTTACGTTTATCCCTATCGGGGCGACCATCGATGAGATGGTTTCATAGTGCTGGGTGGCGAGTATCTCGGTGGGGGCCATCAGGCATGCCTGTGTGCCGTTGTCGAGGGCGATGAGCATGCACAGCAGTGCGACAAGGGTTTTGCCGCTGCCCACGTCGCCTTGCAGCAGTCGGTTCATCTGCTTTCCGGTGCTCATGTCGGCGCGAATCTCCTTTATGACGCGCTTCTGTGCCCCTGTCAGCTCAAATGGCATCTGCTGCGAGTAGAAAGTGTTGAAATATTGTCCTATTCTCGGAAATCGGAATCCGGTGAGCTGTGCGTTGCGTCGGCGCGAGTAACGCTGAATGTTGAGCTGAATGTAGAACAGCTCCTCAAATTTCAACCTTAACCTTGCCGCCTGAAGCTTTTCGTTGGACTGTGGATTGTGAATGTTGATCAGCGATTCGCGCAACGACATGAGCTTCAGCCGCTCGATGATCGAGCGCGGCAGTGTTTCGGTGATCACGGGAGAGGCCGCGAGGGCCGTCTGCACCCATGTGAATATCTGTCGTGCGCCTATGCCTTGGTTGCGCAGTGTTTCGGTGAGCGGATATACTCCTCTCAGCCCCTGTGCCGCAGTGGTCGCTGCCGGAGTGTCGACTTCGGGGTGAACCATGCTCCAGCGGTTGTTGAACAGCTCCGGCTTGCCGAATATGATGTATTCATTGCCGGTGTGGTAGCTTTCGCGAATCTGCTTTATGCGCCTGAACCACACCACTTCCATTGTGCCGGTTCCGTCGGTGAACACTCCCACGAGCCGGGTCTTTGCGCCTTCGCCCTGCACGGTCATGGCAATGAAGCGTCCTTTGAGCTGAATCATGGGCATTTCACCCGACAGATCCTTGACCCGGTATATCGATGAACGATCGAGATAGCGGGTGGGGAAGTGATAGAGCAGGTCGCGATAGGATTTTATGCCGAGCTGCTTGCCAAGCAATTCGGCACGTTTGGGGCCTATCCCTTTCAGGTACTTTATGTCAAGATTCCTTAGTCGGTTCATTTCGGAGATATAGCGACGCTATGGCAAGGTCGTCGGGGAGCGTTATCTTTATGTTGTGGGGGTCGCCTTCGACGAGCGTTATGTCGGTGTAGCCGGCAGCCGCCATGACCGATGCGTCGTCGGTGAATCCGGGTTCGTAGGGGAGCGTGTAGGCTTGTTTCAGCTTCGTCGCGTCGAATGCCTGCGGTGTCTGCACGGCTCTCAGCCGTTGACGGTCGACGGGATGTGAATTTACCCCGTCGTCATCGAGCATTCGCAGCGAGTCGCTCACGGCTACGGCGGGTATGGCTCCCGACGCGTTGCAGGCAGCTGTCATGATGCGCTCGATCATGGGCCGGTTTATGAGCGGGCGTGCTCCGTCGTGTACAGTGATTACTGTTTTTATCGATGGGTCGGGGGTGATTGTGTCGACGGCGTTCTTGACCGATTCCCAACGGGTGCTTCCGCCGGTGACTACTCGTGGCGACGTGAAGTCATAACGACGACACAGCTCCTCCCAAAGCGACAGGTGGTCGACATTGAGCACGAGCACTATTTCCGATTCGGGAAGTGACTTGCGCATGCGCTCGATGGTGTGCATGAGCACGGGCTTATTGTCAAGCAGGCAGAACTGCTTGGGGAGGTCGGCGCCGAAGCGGCTTCCTTTTCCGGCGGCGACTATTATGTGATATGTTTTAACGGGATTCATTGTTGCAAAATTACACAATATCATTGACTCTGCAAACGGGGTAAATAAAAAGGAGCTTAATCGCTAAGCTCCTTTTTATGAGTTTCCAATAGGTACAATTTCTAAGGTAAAAAAGATTGTTTTAGGTTTGTGTCACAAAGGTCACCCTTTTTTGTGAGCTGACCAAAGAGAAAAGCATGTTTAGCAACATTGTTTTTAATCTTTTTTATCATTAGAAATCGTTATTTTGAACTTAATATACTGTAAATCAATATATTTACGTAATATATAAAATTTATATAAAATAGTAAAATTTATTTAAAATGCAGATTTTTTATCTACATCGCCGGTGTAGGAGTACAGCTCAAACGATTTTCCGTCAAATTTGCCGAAAGAGAAGTGATGTATCCAGTCGCCCAGAATTATCACGTGCTTGTCGCCGTTGACGGGGTAGTCGATGAGTATGTGACGATGTCCGAAGACGAAGTAGTCGATGTCGGGGTGCAGCAGTGAATATTCGCTTGCAAAGGTGATGAGCGACTCGTTTTCGGCACCTGCGAATTGAGGTATCTCCTCGCTGAAATTCCTGCTGCTTGACGACCAGTTGAGGGCAAACGGGATTGTCCATCGCGGATGAATGGCGCTGTACAGTTTCTGGCACACTTTGTTGCGAAACATTCCCCGCATCAATCTAAATGTAGGCTTCAGTTTCCCGAGTCCGTCGCCGTGGGACATGAAAAACTTCTTTCCGGCGATCTCCTTGGTTATCCATCCGTCGATTACGGTGAGGCCTATTTCATTTTTCAGATAGTCAAACAACCAGATGTCGTGATTGCCTATAAACCAGTATATCTTCACTCCCGAGTCGGCAAGCGAGGCCAATGCTCCGAAAAATCTTATGTAACCGCGAGGCACGACAGTCTTGTACTCATACCAATAGTCGAGAATGTCACCGAGCATGTATAGCTCGGCGGCATCGTCGCGTATCGATTCAAGCCATCGCACCACACGCTGTTCGTAGCTTCTTGGATTTTTCAGGTAGGTGGCGCCGAGGTGAAGGTCCGATATGAAATATATGTTTTTTCGCTCCATCGGTTGAATTGGCGTTTGTGGGCTGTTACAGGAATCCGAGGTCAAGCTTGGCCTCCTCGCTCATCATGTCCTTGTTCCATTCGGGTTCAAACACGATGCGTATGTCGACGCGGTTTACGCCTTCGATGCTTTCGAGCTTGATGCGGGTGTCCTCGACAATGAAGTCGGCGGCGGGACAGTTGGGCGCGGTGAGCGTCATGTCGACGGTGAGGTTTCCTTCATCGCTGAGGTCGATGTTGTAGATAAGTCCGAGATTGTATATGTCGACGGGTATCTCGGGGTCATATACGGTTTTGAGCATCGTTATGATGCGCTCCTCTATATTTAATCGTTCTTCGGGTGTCATAATGTTGCAAAGTTAGTCATTTTCTATCATTTTGAGGAATGTGTCCTCGTCGATAATGGGAATGTCGAGCGAAGTCGCTTTCTGCAACTTCGCGGGACCCATGTTTTCGCCTGCTAACAGGTAGTCGGTCTTCTTGGAAATCGAACTTACATTCTTGCCTCCGTGACGCTCGATCATGTCCTTGTACTCATCGCGTGAATGCTTGCTGAAGGTGCCGCTTATCACGATGCTTTTGCCTGCAAGACGGTCGGAGCGGTCGGCATCGTCGCGCTTGGGCATCGACATCTGCACTCCGGCTCGCCTAAGACGCTCGATGATGTCACGGTTTACGGGGTTGTTGAAGTACTCCTGCACGCTTTCGGCTATGCGCGGGCCTATGTCGTCGATTGCGGTGAGCGCTTCGACTCCGGCGTTCATCACGCTGTCGATGTCGCCGAGCGAGCGGGCCAGTTTCTTGGCTACGGTTTCGCCCACGAATGGGATTGAGAGCGCATACATGACCCTCTCAAAGGGCACCTGCCTGGAAGCTTCGATGCCGTCGATCATTCGGTCGGCGGTGCGGGGGCCGAATCCCGGCAGTGCTTCTATCTCGGTGCGATGAGTGTGCAGGTCGTAGAGGTCGGCGATGTCGTTAACCCAGCCGTTCTGATAGAGGATTACCACAATTTCTTCGCCGATGCCTTCGATGTTCATCATGCGCCGGCCTACGAAGTGCTCGATTCGGCCGCATATCTGGGGCGGGCAACCCCATTTGTTGGGACACATCCACGCCGCCTCGCCTTCGACCCTCACAAGCCGCGTGCCGCATATCGGGCAGTCGGTCACGAATGTCACAGGCTTTGCGTCGGGCTGTCGGCTGTCGGTGTCGACACCGGTTATCTTGGGTATTATCTCGCCTCCTTTTTCGACATAAAGCATGTCGTGCTCGTGAATGTCGAGGGTGCGCACAATGTCGGCGTTGTGGAGCGACGCACGCTTCACGATGGTGCCCGATAGCAGCACGGGTTCAAGATTGGCCACGGGGGTTACCACTCCCGTGCGTCCTACCTCAAATGACACGAATCGCAGTTGGGTCAAGGCGCGTTCGGCCTGGAACTTGTAGGCGATGGCCCAGCGCGGCGACTTGGCAGTGTAGCCGAGATTGAGCTGCTGGCGCAGATTGTTGACCTTGAACACAAGGCCGTCGGTGGCTACGGGCAACTCCTTTCGCGCCGTGTCCCAATATTCGATGAATCGGTCGACCTCCTCGATTGAGTGGAGCAGCTTCATCTCGGATGATACCTTGAATCCCCATTTGCGTGCCTCCATCATGTTGTCGTAGTGGTTGTCGCAGGGTAGATTGTCGCCGAGCAGGTAGTAGAACACCGCATCAAGGCCGCGACGGGCCACTTCGGCCGAATTTTGCATCTTAAGTGTTCCGGCGGCGGCGTTGCGCGGATTGGCAAAGAGCGGCTCCTCGTTGAACTCGCGTTCGGCGTTGAGGCGGTCAAATGCCTTCCACGGCAGAACTATCTCGCCGCGAATCTCAAACTCCTGCGGCCAGCCGCTTCCGTTAAGCTGCAGCGGCACGCTCTTGATGGTCATGACATTGTCGGTCACGATGTCTCCGCGCTCTCCGTCTCCGCGTGTCACGGCGCGCACGAGTCGTCCGTCACGGTAGGTGAGCGAAATCGATGTACCGTCAAATTTCATCTCTCCCACGATGCTGAACTCTTCGCCCATGAGCGATTCGCGTGTACGATGCAGGAAATCGTCGACCTCCGCGATGGAGTAGGTGTTGCCGAGCGACAGCATGGGGCGCTGATGAACATGCTGCTCAAATGCCTTGTTGATGTCGCTGCCTACACGATGGGTGGGGGAGTAGGGGTCGTCGAGTTCGGGATGCTCATGTTCGAGCTTCTCAAGCTCCTTCATCATCATGTCGAAGTCGCGATCCGATATTTCGGGGGCGTTCAACACGTAGTAATTATAATTGTGTCGGTTAAGTTCCTTGCGCAGGTTTTCGATTTGCTTGGCTGCATCCATCTTTGAAATATTGAAAAAAGTTTAGACACAAATATAAGTATAAAATGTCATCAATTGTTATATTTGCAGTGTTATATTAATAAAAATTATTATGGAGCATCACCATCATCACCATCATCACCATCATGAAGTGACTTCGCTTAACAGGGCGTTCATCATAGGCATCGTCATCAATGCCCTATATGTAGTGTGTGAGGCCGTGTTCGGTTTCATATATAACTCGTTGGGACTGTTGTCGGATGCCGGGCATAATCTTGGCGACTGCACGTCGCTCGTGCTTGCCATGCTTGCGTTCAAGTTGTCGACCCGTCCCGCGACCGAGCGCTACACCTACGGCTACCGCAAGTCGACGGTGCTCGTTTCGTTGCTCAACGCTTTGATTCTGCTCGTGGCGGTGGGAGTCATAATAGGTGAGAGTGTTTCCAAGATATTGCATCCGGTGGCTGTCGACGGCGACGCTGTGGCCTGGGTGGCCGGCGTGGGTGTGCTGATAAACGGATTCACGGCATGGCTGTTTATCGATGTGAAGAATCGTGACCTGAATGTGAAGGGCGCGTATCTGCACATGGCGGCTGACGCGCTTGTGTCGATAGGCGTAGTGATTTCGGGTATCGTGATACATTTTACGGGATTCTACCTGATCGACCCTATCGTGGGACTCGTGATTGCCGCAGTCATAGTCTACTCTACATTTGACCTGCTTCGCGACAGTCTGCGGCTGGCTCTTGACGGAGTGCCGCGTGACATCGACATGTCGAAGATTGAGAAAGCCATAGCCGATACACCCGGCGTGATTGAGTTTCATCATCTGCACGTGTGGGCGCTGAGTACGACTCAAAACGCCCTAACCGTGCACGTGAGGGTGCGCGATTACAGCGACATGGAGTCGGTTAAGTGCGAGATAAAGCATCGGCTCGACCACCTGGGCATATCGCACGCCACAATCGAGCTCGAAACAGCCTCCGAACCCGCCACCGACAGCTGCGGCTGCTGCGACACGCCCCACAACCATCACGATGTTGATTGATATTTGAGTTGGTCGGGCGTTATTTTATTGGGTCGATGCAGTATTGGCGGCGGCCGCAGCGGGTGCAGTGACTGCCTCGCCAAACGCTGTCAAACTGCTCCATGGCGGCATCAATCAGGGCGGGGTCGTCGGTGAGGATTCCGGACTCGAAGTTGCGTCGGTTGCTGCTCTTCATCCCTATTCCGGCTCCTGTGAGATTGGCCGACCCGATGTAGGCGGTGGTGAAGTCAAAAATCAGAATCTTGAAATGCACGCGCGGGCACAGCATCCGCTCAAGTCCCTTGCTGAGGATGGGGTATCGGTCGAAGTCCTCCCTGAAGGCCTGACCGGGTTCCTTGGCGTGTATGAGTCTAATCTCAACGCCTTGTTGCAGAAGTTTGGCCAATAGTCCGAGGAAGGGTTCGGTGGAGTTGCCCGACTTTACATGAAGGTCCTTGATGTCGGCGGTGCCTATCCATAACGACCTCTTCACTGAAGCCGCCTTTGCAATTACTTTGTTGTAATGATCGATGTCGGAAATGAATTCTACAGCCATGATGCGAATTTAATAAAAATAGTTGATTATTAATGGCCGATGAGGTGTCGGCTCCGAAAAAAGCGTGACAGCTTTACCCGGTGACGAAGGTAAAGCTGTCGTTGTGCCGATTAGGATTCAGGTTGGTGGTATATTGTGTGTTGTCAATCAGCAATTGATTCATAGGGGCTTAATGTTTTTACTGCTTGCAAAGGTATTGATAACATGTCGCATTTTTTGATACTGCTTTGAAATTTTTTGATATTTAATTTGGTGGATTGAGTGCATATATGGTGTTGTCGCCTTTGCGGGTTGCATGTCGTCGCGGGGTGTTTGCCCCGTGCTGTGAGAGGCGCATTTTGAGGATTTTTTCAGAGAAAATTTGAAATGCACGTGAACTTGTATCGCCAAATGATACATCATGCCGATAACTTTGCAACGTAACTTAAAACTACAAGCGAGATGAAAAACATTAAACTATTTAAGGATTTTGAGCTTCCCGACAATCTCGAAGACATTGTGGTCAAGCCCAAAAGCCTGCTTGAGGCATTTGAATACATTGTCGAACTTGCCAAGGGTTCGGCGTTTGGCGATGAGTTCATGAGCAAGGCCGATGTTTATATAAAGTATGCGTCGCGTAAACTTAAGTTGTCGGCAATGCAGACTGTGCTTCTTGCAATGTTTATTGACCGAAGCGAAGATAACTCAATAATGCTTTCGGAAATTGCGGGATATGTGGGGTGCCGCACTACCCGCATCCTAAGACTGTCCAAGGAGGTCGACGAACTTGAGCGGAAGCACTACCTGCGTGCTCGCCGAGGAAGCGACAGGCTATCCTACAGGGTTCCTCGGGATGTGCTTTCGGCAATAAAGGATGACCGGCCCTATTGCTACACTCCCGAAACGGTTGCCGACACGACTGATTTCTTTGATTATTTCAACCGCTTGTGTAATGAGCATGATAGCTACGAGCTTCCCTATGCCGATCTTGTGACGGTTGCAAGCGAATATCTGGACCAGATTGCCGGCAGTCACTTTGCCAAGGCGATGAAGCGCCGTTTCCATGACGATATTGACGACGAGAAGTGGCTTTTCATCTATATGGCTCATCTTTTCATTGAAAACAGCGACGACAATATACGCTTCAGCGACATAGAGAATCTGTATGACGACAATCGGATTCCTGGACACATCAAGCTTCGGCTCCGAAACCATTGCGGCAAACTGTTTACCGACCGATTGATTGAGAACACCAATGAGGACGGGATGGTCAATGCTGCCGAGTTTAAGCTTACCGACTTCGCAAAGGAGGAGATTCTTGTCGAGCTTAATCTTAAAGCAGCAGGTCGATCGGACAATGGATTGATAAAGCATGAATCGATTGTAGAGAAGAGGTTGATATACAATCCCGCCGAGCAGTCGCAGATCGACAGCCTTATGTCGATTCTCTCGGCCGAGCGTTTTGCTCAGGTGCAGGAGCGTCTTGAGAAGGCCGGGATGCGTAAAGGTTTCTGTTGCCTGTTCTACGGAGCGCCCGGCACGGGTAAAACCGAAACCGTGTATCAACTTGCGCGAGCTACCGGTCGCGACATAATGCGCGTTGATGTCGACAAGATAAAGAGCTGTTGGGTGGGCGAGAGCGAGAAAAACATCAAGAAACTCTTTGACTCCTACCGTGCCAAGTGCAATAATGCAGCGCTGGCTCCGATATTACTCTTCAACGAGGCTGATGCGGTGCTCGGCATACGCATGGAGGGCGCACAAAACGCAGTCAACAAGATGGAAAATTCCATCCAGAACATAATCCTCCAGGAGATGGAAACCCTTGAGGGTATAATGATTGCGACCACCAATCTTACAGCCAATCTTGACAAGGCTTTTGAGCGCCGTTTCCTCTATAAAATCCGATATGATAAGCCTACGGCCGAAGCCCGTGCCGAAATATGGCAGACGATGTTGCCCGGACTTTCATCATCCGATGCAAAGGTGATTGCTTCGGAATTTGACCTCTCGGGTGGCGAAATAGAGAACATCGCCCGCAAGCACGCTGTCAACGCAATCCTCTCGGGCAGCGATGAGCTCGACCTGGGTGCGTTGATCGACATCTGCCGTGTCGAGCGCATCGCCTACACTCAACGCCCCCGCGTAGGCTTCTGATACAAGTGCCATTTTCATTCGCCATTGCATAATGGCGGGCAATTAAGATGATAATACTGATTTTATCGCTAATTTTGTGATGGGCTATCTGCCTTGTCAATTGACAGGGCGATTGGATATAGGCCGTTCCGCGACATATTGAAATAATTTGCTCAGACAATAAAAAGAGCTTAAGCAAACATTAAGATGATTGAAACTTCAAGACTTATTCTGCGACCCTGGCAAGATGAGGATGCTGCCTCTCTTTTCCGGTATGCAAGCGATTCTGACATTGGGCCCATTGCCGGATGGCCGCCCCACACATCCGTAGAACACAGTCTTGAAATCATCAGGACTGTCTTTTCTGCTCCGGAAGTCTATGCCGTCGTGTTGAAGGATACCGGCGAGCCTGTAGGTTGTTGCGGAATTATGTTTGCCGACAGTCTGCACACGGCCGATATGCATCAGCGCGAAGCCGAGATTGGGTATTGGATAGGCAAGCCATATTGGGGACAAGGATTAATCCCCGAAGCGGTCGAGGCTCTGCTCTCAAGATGCTTCAATGATTTGGCTCTTGATGCCGTGTGGTGCGGATATTATGAAGGAAATGCTAAATCAAAACGGGTGTGTGAAAAGTGCGGCTTCAAGTTCCATCACACCAATCGTGACATTCTATCGCCGCTCGGCGATAAGCGCACCGAGCATCTCTACCTGCTGACAAAGGAGGACTATCCTCAACCCCGGTAGGTCTGCGCCATCACAGCTCTCCGCGTTAGCGTGAGGGCTGCGTAGTTGCTCAATAAGGTTAGCCTCATGCAAACGCGCCTTTAGGTGCGTGCAGCGTGAGGTCATGTCGCGTGCCCCCCACCCAGAGGGCTGCGTTAGCTGTCCAATAAAATGCAATCAATGGAGATTTTAGTTGGCTGGTGTGTAGGTTGTTGGGCAACTACGTAGCCCTTTTCTTATATATTCATATACCCTATACCCGTGCTGCGGACGCCTAACGGCGGCCTTGCGCGGGCCTAACGTTATTAAGCTGCTCTGCAGCTTTTGCGCTAACGCGGGGATTTGCGGTTGGATGGGGTGCGCCCTGCGCTGCGCGGAAGCATGGCCTCCAATACTCATTTTACGTGTCTGTGATATGCAACCCTTGCGGGTTGATGGGATGGGGTGCGCTGCCTATCCACTGGTGGCACTTCGCTTACCCGCGGTTAAGAACATGTAATGCCTGGCGGCATATTTTTCTTCTTCAGGCTTTGCAAAATATACGCCTAAACACAGGTTTATTACTATGCGCCCCATTAGTCCCCATGCGTCACTAAATATACAATTTTTAACATTTGGCGATGAGGCGAAAAAAAAGAGCTAAATCTTAGCGACTTAGCTCTTTCTTAAAGTTGCCTTGGAAGGATTCGAACCCTCACAGGCGGAACCAGAATCCGACGTGCTACCATTACACCACAAGGCAAGGTTTGTTTCGCTTTTGCGATTGCAAAGTTACGCGGTTTTGCCGTATCTGCCAAATTTTTTAGGCACTATTTTTGATTTATTTTAACCTCGATTCGTAACCCGTTATTTTTCAGCCGTGAAGATTGCCCTTGCCATGTCTACTTCTTGGCGTTGCGGGCCTCATCAAACTTTGCTTTCATCGTGGGATTGCCGTAGGTCAGCTTCTTTATCGTCAATCCTTCGGCCTTGTCGTTGGCGAGTCGCAGGTTGTTTTCCGAGCCGATTAGTGCCTCTTTTATCTTATTGAGGTGGAGGATCGACTTGTCGATTTCGTCGATTGCCGCCTTAAACTTCTCGCTGGCGAGCCTGTAGTTGCGCCCAAATCCGGTGCGGAACGCTTCAAGCTGCTCCTCAAATCGGGTGACATCGACCGACTGCTGCCGTGCAATGTTGAGTTCGCGCTTATATTCGATACTCTTTTTCGATGCTTGGGTGAGCAATGATATCAACGGCATGAAAAATTGGGGACGCACCACAAACATTTTCCGGTAGCGATAGGACACATCCACAATTCCCTCGTTGTATAGCTCGCTGTCGGCTTCAAGCAGTGATACGAGTACGGCATACTCACACCCCTTTGTCGTGCGGTCTTTGTCGAGTTTTGCAAAGAAGTCCTCGTTTTTATGCTTTGTGGCGGTCGTGTCGCCCTCGTTTTTCATTTCAAACATTATCGACACATATTCCATGCCGTCGTCGGTGTAGTCGCGGAATATGAAGTCGCCCTTTGTGCCTTCGCTGGCGTCGTTGTCCTTGTCGAAATAGGCGTAGGGATACATCGATGCCCTCACGCGGTTGAACTCGTTGCTGCAATGCACCTCAAGCGATTCGCCTATCATCTTTGTCGACAGGCGGGCTTTCATCTCCTTGTAGTAGTCAATTAACTCTTGTTTCTGCTTGAGCTGTAGCGCATGCTGCTCCTTAAGTGAATTTTCGCGCATGGCGGCCTCGCTGCGTTCGGCCATCGACCGGTTTTTCAGATCGGCTATTTCCGATTCCTTGGCCTGGATTGCCGAGGCCGCTTTCTGTCGCTCCTCAAGCACGGCCACCTGCAGCATCGAGTCGCTGCGTGCTATTGTCGACTTCAGCTCCTCTATGGCCTTGTCCTTCTCGGCCAGACGCGACGACAATTCCATTTCCCCGATACGCGCCATGCTGCCTATTTGCTCCTTGAGGCGTGCTATCTCGGCATCGCGTTTCGCTACCGCCTCCGACATCTCCATCGCCTTGGCATTTGTCGCGGTGGTTATCTTCTCGTTGAGCAGTGCTATGGCCGCATCGCGTTGCTCAAGTTGCAGAATTTTGTCGTTCAGCTCTTTGCGATGATTCTGCTCGGCCTCTTTGGCCCGCAGATTCATCTCAAGCGACAATTGGGTCTTCAGTTCCGACATTCGGCGCTGAATCTCCTCGTCAAATGCTATGTTACGCACCTGGCCGGCTATTGAGGCAAACTGTTCTTCGTCGACCTTGAACACATGGTTGCAATTGGGGCATTTAAGCTCTTTCATAATTGTTGGGGAAGTAATGTCATTGTCACAAAGTTACAATATTAATCATATATGGCCAACCGTTTATGTGCGGGATTTTGTGTAATTTTGCAGCGTAAAAATAAATACGGCATTATCGCATGAACCCACTTTCGATTTTAAGTTCCAAGGGCCGACAGCCTTCGAGCTCGTTGAAGCGTCAGCTTGTGTCGTTGACTGTGCCTATATTCATCGAAACTCTACTCATCATGACGCTCGGCGCGGTCGACACCGTCATGTTGTCGCGTCACAGCGATGAATCGGTAGCGGCGGTGGGTGTAGTCAATCAGATTGTCATGCTTTGCTTCCTTGTGTTTGAGGTCATCAACCTCGGCACATCGGTTCTTGTGAGCCAGTATCTCGGCGCAAGGCTTAACGACAGGGTGGGCAAGGTCGTGGGAGTGTCGTTGCTCGTCAACCTTGCCATAGGACTTCTCATCAGCTCAATTCTTTACTTCAAGGCATCAGCCATATTGCGGTTGATGGGACTCGACGATGTCCTGCTTAGCGAAGGCGTGGGTTACATGCGCATTGTAGGTGCTTTTGCGTTCTTTCAGGCATTGTCGCTTACGGCATCGGCCGCTCTCAGGGCATCCAATCGTGCCATTTACCCGATGCTTGTCGTAGGGCTTGTCAACCTGTTGAACATCTTCGGCAATTATGTGTTGATATTCGGTCGTTTCGGAGCTCCTGCACTTGGTGTCGAGGGTGCTGCAATATCCACCGCAGCCAGCCGTGCCATTGCAATGGTAATTCTTAATGTAATCCTGTTTCACACGGTGTTGACGCGCTTCCCGTGGGAGATATTCCGCCGTTTCCCCACGCGCGAATTGTCCAATCTGCTTAAAATAGGATTGCCCTCGGCCGGCGAACAGTTCAGCTACAGTTCCGCCCAGATAATAATGACCTTCTTCATCAACATGCTTGGCCTTGAGGTGCTTGCCGCACGCACCTATGTCGTCAACATTGTCATGTTCGGTTACCTGTTCTGCATTGCCATCTCCCAGGGGGGAGCCATAACCATAGGTCATCTTGTTGGAAAGGCTAAGCTGCAAGGTGCATTCATTGTGGGCAAATACGTTTTGCGCTGGGCATTGATAATCACCGTTTCGCTGTCGCTTGCCATTGCCGTTTCGGGACGCTGGATTCTGTCGTTGCTCACCGACAATCCCACTATAATATCCATCGGAGCCACGCTTCTTTGGCTCGATGTGCTTGTCGAGATAGGCCGTCCGGTCAACATATTCGCCACCAACGCACTGCGCGCCACCGGCGATGTAAACTATCCCTTCTACGTGGGACTCGTGGCAATGTGGTCGCTGCAGGTGTTTGGAGGCTACATGCTGGGTATATACTTCGGACTCGGCATATATGCCCTCTGGCTCATGATTGCTTCCGACGAAATTACCCGAGGCATCATATTCATACGCCGTTGGTGGAGCATGAAGTGGGCCGACAAGAGCTTTGTCGGCAAAAGCATTCCCTCATAATTTCACGCTCATGAATTGTAGTGAGTCAATCATCTGCGTTCAGCGTTATCCGTCGCCTTGCGGAGAACTTCTGCTCGGCTCGACAGGCGATAGCCTGTGCTTGTGTGACTGGACCGGGCCGGTTGCGCGTCATGAGCGTATAATGCGTCGCATCGCAATCTCGTGTCGCGGTAGAGTTGTCGACTCCTCCTCTCAGGTAATCGACCGGGCAGTAGGTCAGCTCGACGAATACTTCAGCGGCCGCAGGCAGCTATTTTCGCTTCCGTTACGCCTTATAGGTACCGATTTTCAACAACGAGTGTGGCTTAAGCTTCTTGAAATACCTTATGGCTCGACTGTGTCTTATCTCCAACTCGCATCCATGCTTGGATGTCCCGGTGCAGTAAGGGCCGTTGCCAATGCCAACGGAGCCAATCCTATATCCATTATTGTGCCTTGCCACCGCGTAATCGGTTCCGATGGCAGGCTCACAGGCTACGGCGGAACCATCCCTGTCAAGCACCGCCTCCTCACCCTCGAATCATCTATTATTCATTAAAAAGCGACACCGCCGCTTCCCGGGTGGGAGCGGCGGTGTGAGTCGATAGTTCAGGTTGCGTCCTGTTTAGTCGATGAGGGCGTGGCCGGTCATGTCGGCGGGCTGGGGGAGTCCCATGATCTTTAGGATTGTGGGTGCCACATCGGCGAGGATTCCGTTCTCGACCTTGGCATCCTTGCGTGATGTCACGTAGATGCAGGGCACGGGATTCAGCGAGTGAGCCGTGTTGGGAGTTCCATCGGGGTTGATTGCGTTGTCGGCGTTGCCGTGGTCGGCGATTATGATTACTTCGTAATCGGCCTCCTTGGCGGCCTCTACGGTGTCCTTTACGCACTCGTCAACAGCCTTGACTGCCTTTTCGATTGCTTCGTAGATTCCGGTGTGACCCACCATGTCGCCGTTGGCGTAGTTAACCACGATGAAGTCATACTCCTGACTCTTTATTGCATCGACGAGCTTGTCCTTTACTTCGTAGGCGCTCATTTCGGGCTTGAGGTCGTAGGTTGCAACCTTGGGCGATGCCACGAGTATGCGCTCCTCGCCTTCATAGGGGGCTTCGCGGCCTCCGTTGAAGAAGAATGTCACGTGGGCATACTTCTCGGTTTCGGCTATGTGGAGCTGCTTCTTGTCGAGCGACGACAGATATTCGCCGAGCGTGTTGGTTACGTTCTCCTTGTCAAAGAGGATGTGTACGCCTGTGAACGATGCGTCGTATGGGGTCATGCAGTAGTACTGAAGGTTGGGGATGGTGGTCATTCCGGCTTCAGGCATGTCGTGCTGAGTGAGCACTGTGGTTATTTCCTTTGCGCGGTCGTTGCGGTAGTTGAAGAATATCACTGCGTCGCCCTCCTTGATGGTGCCGTCGACATTGGCGTTGACGATGGGTTTGATGAATTCGTCGGTGATGTCCTCGTTGTAGGACTCCTGCATGGCTTCAACCATGTCGGTGGCCTTCTTGCCTTCGCCGTGCACGAGCAGGTCGTAGGCTATCTTGACGCGTTCCCAGCGCTTGTCGCGGTCCATTGCGTAGTAGCGGCCGATTATCGATGCTACCTTGCCGGCCGATTTTGCGCAGTGCTCTTCAAGTTCGGCTATGAAGCCCTTTCCGCTGCGGGGGTCGGTGTCGCGGCCGTCCATGAAGCAGTGGATGTAAACCTTCTCAAGTCCGTAGTGCTTGGCTATGTCACACAGCGCGAAGAGGTGGTCGAGCGATGAGTGTACGCCGCCGTTGGAGGTAAGGCCCATGAAGTGGATGGCGTTGCCGTTGTCGCGGGCATAGCTGAATGCGTTTACGATTTCGGGGTTCTTGAGGATTGAACCGTCCTTGCAGGCCTTGTTGATTTTTACAAGGTCCTGATATACCACGCGGCCGGCGCCGATGTTGAGGTGACCCACTTCCGAGTTACCCATCTGGCCGTCGGGCAGACCTACGTTCTCTCCGCTGGCCTGAAGCTGTGAGTGGGGATATGTGTTTACGAGATAGTCCCAGTAGGGAGTCGGAGTCGAATAGATGACATCGCCTTTGGTGTGATTGCCGATGCCCCATCCGTCGAGGATCATTAGTAATGCTTTCTTTGCCATGATTTATATGTTTTGTTTATAAATTGTTGTAGAAGTCGGTTATCGTCGTGCAAAATTACAAAAAGTAAATGATTTATCGGCATGAAAACTTTGTTAAACCATCGTAGTTCTGCAACTTCGACTCTATTCTTCGACTTCTGAAAAAGAAAGGTGGGGTTGGCCGGGTTTCAGCCAACACCACCTCTCACGTTTCAACTATTTATTTATGAGAACCTCATTGCCCGGTATCACTACCCGATAAAGAGGACGAGGGATGTGAAAAAGCGGGTAATATCACTGTTTCATTGACTATAACAATTGAAAACCGTTTGTGGAAGCCGTTTTTGAGAGATTTATGCCCTAAAAGTGTTTAAAAAACGTAAACGCTTTAGCAATTTTATGCTAATATAATCATTTTAACTTAATATATTAACAAATGAAACACTTTCAGCACTTTGGCTCCGTTTTGAGACCTCATTTTATTGTATCGTGCCAATCGTTGAATGTGTCGTTGATACGGCTCCGCAAGCTGTGTCGGAGCCCGCTGCTCTTCTCCTTTATTATGGATAGGCGGCGCTCAAATTGAGGCATCATGTCGTTGCTCCATATTGTATCGAGAGCCTCGCGCAAGGTGTTCGCGGCGGCATTTTCCTGCGACTCCTTGACCCATCGCACGCGGCGGTCGTAGACCATGATGCTTTCGACGGTGGTGAGCATGAGGTCGGCTATGCGTGAGGGGTGGGGATGCAGTGTGGCAAACTCCTTGATGGCTTTGCGGCATCGCGATGTGCGCCCCTTGACTCTGCCGGGACCGGGGAGAAACTCCTTGGTTATGATTGCGCGATATTTTTCCTGCATTTTCTCCTCGTCGGGATTCATGAAATAGTCAAGATAGTCCTTGGCCTCCTTGCGTGCGGCATAGAGTTCAAGGACCATCTCGGTTATTTGATCGTGATTCAGCGTGTTCAGGAATTTCTTGAGCTGTGTCTTCGACATTTTGCTGAATGGGGGTTATTTCGCTTTCCTGAATGTAAGCTCGTGCAGCTCACACATTGACTTATCCTTTGTGGGCGAGGTAAATAGCAGGTATATGGCGTGCTTCCCTTTCATTCCCTTTAGGCCCGACAGCTTCACGGCCACGTCGGTGCGCTCCTGCTTGGCGTTGGGGCTTAGAGTGAGGCTTCCTATCTTGCGCCCTCCACGCTCGCTCCACGGGCTGTCGACCATTATGTCGATGCGGCCTTCGGTTCCGAGAGGCTTGATGTTGAGCACCAGCTCGTTGTCCTTTGTGGTGTCGAGCAGGTCGAAGTTGTAGTATTTGTAGCCTACGGTCGAGCCGTCGGTGTTGTTGACCACCGGATTGCTGTTGACGCGCAGGTCGTAGGGAGTTTCAAAATTCTTCTCATCGCCGTAGGTGGGCTGCACGTATGAGCCCGAGAAGGTGAAGTTGGGCCATGCCGAGATGGCCTTGCGCGGGCCTGTGTAGTAGCAGGCTATTCCGGCCGAGTAGCGGCGGTAGGGGTCGAGTCCTGAGGTTTCAAAACCCTGTGAGGTGTATTCGGCCTCGCTTATCTCGACTTTGCCGCCGGGGCCTTCGGTTACCTTCACCTCGATAGGCTCAACCATTGCCTGGCGGGCATATTCGGTGGTGCCGTTCTGGCGGTGGTAGAACACATACCACTGTCCGTTTATCTCGGCTATGCTGCCGTGGGTGTTGCCGTTGGGCGTAGCCGTGGCTATGGGATTGCCCTGAAGGTCGGTGTCGCGTCCTCGGCCGTCGATTATCGTGCCGCCGTAGGTGAACGGGCCGAGCGGATTGTCGCTGTAGGCGTAGGCAAGCGTGTAGTTGGAGGTGGGAAGGCCCCACTCGCCGTTGTCTGACTTGCGGCTGTAAATAAATACGTATTTGTCCTTGATTTTGCGTATCGACGATGCCTCGAAGAATCGGAACACACCATCCTGCTTGTAGTGTGAAATCATGTCCTTGACCGGCTTGGTGCCCTTCTTTACCGTAGCCATGGTTACGGGGTCAAATTCGGCGCCGAGCGACTCCTCGAAGCCCCAGTAGCCGTAGACCTTGCCGTCGTCGTCGACAAGCACAGCCGGGTCAAACCGCAAGTCGCCGTCGGTCAGCTTGGGCGACTCCTTGCTCCAGTTGCACACTACAAACGGGCCGTCGGGACGCGATGCCTTGGCTATCATGCCCTTGCGACCTTCGCTTTGGTTGTTGGGATAAAAATAGTAGGTCTTGTTGCCCTCCTTGTCGACTACCTCGGCTATGTCGGGGGCGTAAAGGATGTCGCCTATTCCCTCGGCATTGAGCGGTTTCCCGTTGGCGTCGGTTTTCGACTCGAATATGATGCCGTCATATCGCCATTCGTTGAGATTGTCAATCGGTGCCGACCACACTACCTGCTCGCGGCCGCAGTACTCCTTTATCAGTGAGTCATGGGAGCCGTACACGTAGACGCGGTATTTTCCCGGATTGTCGGGATCCTCAAATACGTAAGGTTCCCCGTCGGGGATGTACTCCCACAGCGGCAGATAAGGGTTGGCTCCATTAGCAGTGTTGAGCTGTGTCGCCAATGCAATTCCCGACAGTGTGCATGCTATTCGGTTGATGTAATGAATGATTTTCTTCATTGTCGTGATGAATTAAAGGTTATGAAACACAAATATACAAAATATTCGGCTAAACATAATAGCAAATGTCGCACATGATGGCGATTCACTCCGGCTAAGCTGATTATGTGGGAATTTTGTTATACATTTGTATCGTAACAGTAAAGAATGTAATAAATTATGTCACGCTCAATTAATAGAAGGCTCTTTTGGCATACTCTTCGCTTATGCACCTCCACTCCAAGTCAATACATACTGCTGACAAAATAAATCCTTGACCGAAATGGTAAGCTATATCTTTGTGGGCGTATGTGCCTCCATAGCGACCGGCTTTTGAACGTATGCTTATGGCATTTGTCCGTTCAAGCCACGTTTTTACCGATAGTACAAAGTTGTTGCTTCCTGCGGCTCTAAAATCGGGATTATAGAGCATTTCCCATTCTCCGAGATACTCTATGGCGCTTTTAAGGCTCAACCAACGGAAGATTATTTGTGAGTATGCATAACCACGACAGCCCATTGATAAAATAAGACATCGCCATACACTCAATGAGGTTGGCGATGTCGCAGAAGGTCGGTATGACTGGAAGAGTGAGAGAGGGCGAGGAATATCAATATGATATGACATAAATTATTATTAAAACAATCTGACTAACGAGACGGCTGCCAGCATTCGTGCCTTTTGACTGACGTTTCTAATAATTTTATAGATTTCGTTTAGCGAATCATATTTACATCACTCCACCTCAAACAAAATTCTTCGATAAGCAGTCAGTGCAGGTATTCCGTTATCATTGACTTCGAGTATGACATGGAAGTTCTTTCCTGAAGCATCCCGAGGCACTTCAATCTTGCATACAGGTTGTGTTTCTCCATGTATTGTCACATTACCACGATAAGTCCCGGGCTCAGAATATATCGACCATTTATATGAGATTGAATCTCCATCGGGGTCTTCCGATTTCTGCGCATCAAGTTTTACGTCATCACCTGCTTTTACTGTTCTATACATACATTTTAGAGATTTATCTCCGTTTACCACTGCTACAGGATGGTGATTGACGGTTGAAAAGTCAGCAGTGGTAGACCATAGCATTCGTGCTGCAAAATTGTTCCATATATGACCACGCCATCGGTTTATGGCATTGCAACCTTCGGGAGAGCTTCCTGTCATGTAGTAATCATCATACTGTTTTTCATTCTTTCCGCTCTTTTCGATAAATGACATTCCTCGTATATTTCTCTGTTTTTTAACGTCGAAACGTCCTCCCCAACCTCCATAATCGACATGTTCAGGAACATTAAGCCCGTTTGCATATACATAGAAGAATGATGGAGAATCCCCCTCGGTAGCCCATATCCTATTTGGATAATGAGAACCGAGACTTCCTCTGTTTTGGACGTTTTCTCTGATCCACTCGTCAGAGGGTCCCCATCCGTACACTTCCACATTTCTGATGTATTTAAGGTTCGGGAAATTCTTTGCAATCCATGCACCTGCATCGTCCTGTCCCAGAACATCGTAGATTCGTATTTTATTTATAAACCTACTTAATTCTTCTTCGCTTCGCGTGTTCTTAACCTTGTACAATGCCTGAGCCACGGTGTTCATTCCGCCCCATGCCGCAATCCAGACCGGACGACCGTCTTCTTCGTTGTCAACGGTGGAAATAATCAGCTCAGACCCCGGAGAATCCATATAGTCACCAACCCCCGACATGTTGGAGTGCTTTTGTCCGGTCACCGTGACTGATTTAAGATAATCTGCGTCAGGGAATCCGGCTGAGTGAAAAGCCAGATTTGGTCTGACATCTTCATACCAGGATAACACTTCCCGTATCTTATCGGACTTGTCAGGGTCATCCATCCACACCTGAGAGCTTATGATGCCCTCAATATCAATTCTGTCAGAACATACGAGCAGATGGATCATCGACTGTGTGTCATCTGGATCGGTACCTCCGAGATCGGTAGTTACTATCAACCGTTGCTTATCACTTTGTGATAATGGCTTGATTCCTTTAGCCACAATTGATTGAAAAGGAATCGCCACTGCACATAACAGGAGCGATGCGATTGCAAAACATTTCATATGTCATGTTATAAAATTAAAATATTTATACACCGTATGAGAATACAAAGGTAGTGAAAATCCCGTATAAAGCTATCTCTGACAGGCGAAATCAGCGTTTCAAAGCTCATTTTCCCTCTTTTTGTACCGTCATTGTTTCTCCATGCGTCCAAAACCCTGTTTTATAGCGGTGAAAAATAATTCCTTGACAACTCTCATGACATCCGTTGAAAACAAATTCAGGCGTTTCCCTCAAAAAATGACTTAAGTGGCCTGGAATTCGCAGTTTACGCAGATGAGGTGTCTATTATTGACTTTGCAGATATTTCCTTATTTCAATTTTTGCCTCGTCGATATCAGGATTTGAGAGGATAGGAATCAATTTATCAATCTCTTCAATGGGACGGTTCCACCATTGTAGACGCTCCAGCAAGTCTATCATTTCAGAGTCAAATCTGCAGCGTATGACTTTTGCCGGATTGCCCACGGCTATCGAAAAAGGCGGAATGTCGGAGGCTACTGTTGCATTTGTGCCGATTATGGCTCCGTCGCCTATATGTACGCCGGGCATGATTGTCACGTTCTGCCCGATCCAGACATCATTGCCTATGACAGTGTCACCTTTGAGCGGCAATTCATCCATTACAGGAGCAATCGCACCTCCCCAATCTCCTCCCATTATGTAGAAAGGATAGGTCGTGGCGCAGTCCATCCGATGGTTGGCACCGTTCATGACAAAGGTAACCCCCTTGGCAATAGCGCAGAAGTTTCCGATTATCAGCCTATCACCGATGAACTCATAGAAATGTGTGACGTGCTCTTCAAATCTGTCGGCTCCGTCAACATCATCATAATATGTATAATCGCCAATGATTATTCTCGGATTCTTCACCACATTTTTTATGTAGCAAAGGCTCGGAATCGCAGGATTAGGAAATGCCTTGTCTTTGTCTGGATATATTTTCATGATTTTAGAAATCTTTGTGAAGAAGGATGTATTATATAGAAAGCTTCAAATTCGGCATAATGGCCTCTATCATGGGCTGGGGAACTTCACATTCCCTTGCCAAGAGAGGCCAGCGTGACGAGACTTCGGCAATACGGTCGATTATTTCAGTAGCTTCCTTTATATTGTTGCGTTTCGCAAATTCCAAAAGGTCTTGGCGGGTTATGTCGTCAAACTTCCCGTTGATTGACATCTGGTGCTGTGCTGTCCATCCACCCTTTGGGTTGTATGCAAATCCCATGTCGTATGCCGGTGAAAGGGTCCATTTGCCTTGTCTGTCCATAAGGAAGGATATGTTCTTGGTGTGGTCATCCTGATTGCGGATTACAACATTGAATACCAAGCGACGAAACATTTCCTGCGCCTGTGAGTATGGCAATCTTAAGGCCCTCATTACATTGAACGCCTGCTCATAAGAATAAGAACGGGGATTGCGGTAGTCGTAATGCGCTATACCGCAAAGCGTCTGCATGTGGATTTTTTTCCCGTCCTGACGGTCAAAACGCTTTGTGAGAAAATGTGCGCGTTCATTCTCTTCTATCAGACTACAATCCGACATTTTTATGCCACATTCCTTTACAAGCCGATAAAAAGAGTATTCCAATCGGCCGAAATTCTGCGTTTCCCTGAATCCGGCTTCAGCGGTTACACCGTCGAGTTTTATCAAGTAATAGTCGAAGCCTTCCGGAGCTTCAATCTGTCCTGAGCGGACTTCCCCGGTCAATGGATTGTAGGCTATGATGGCTTTCGCCCTCTGTCCTCCGGCAGAGGTGCCAAGTCGCACTATTTCGGCTATTGCCGCCTTCTTGTCCTCTTCAAGATTAGCTCCGAACTCTTCCTTTTCAGACAATGCCTCGCTTGTCACTTCAACAAGGGAATCAAGTTCTATTCTGACATCCGGACTATAGGGTGCATCCATGGCCGGTTCAAACTCCAAAGCTCCCATGCAGCGTTTGCCGAGGAAACATAGTGTTTCCACTGGGTTTCCGCTGCTACGACCGGTGAGCGCGAGCCAACGATCAAACAGTGCTCGGCCGTAGGTGTCGGGCAATGAATCGGCAAGCATACCGGGAAGCCCCTTGAATGTCTCACGACCTATGTCGGAGAATGAATATATCCTTCCCTGACGCACAGGCATCAGGATCGGCGAGGGTTCAAGACCTTTGCCTATGAAGCTTTCGGCATACTCGAAATGTGCCAGCTGGCGGTTGTTGTCCCATCGGAATGTCCCGACGGGTTGACCATACAGGTTAACTCTTGCTATATCTACCATTCTGATTCCTCGGTATTAGATTGTGTGTGGGTCTTGTTGTTACCGCTTGCGCGTTTGCGCTGCTTCTTCTTGCTTGCTTCGACAAACTCGAAATATTCGTTGGGACTCATCTCATCTTCCTTGATGAGTGGCGAGAATACATCCAGTTCGCCAAGTATGCGAAGCACGCGCATCAGGGAATCGAAATAGCTTATATCGCCTTTCTCGATTCTCTTTAATGTCGTCAATGAGACTTGCGCCTGTTCTGCGAGTGATGTCTGAGTGAAGTTCTGTCGGAGTCGCAGATGCCTTATTTTTTGTCCCAGCCGACGGCGGATTTCACTGTCAGGTAACATGTATATATTCTCTTCCATAGTCGTACTTGCGTCTATTAGGTCGCAAATATAACAATAATAGTTCAAACTACGACTATTTTCGTGAGTTTTTTTGAGCCAGACTGAAGATTATTGTCAATTTACAGGATGGTCAAAGATACACGTCTGCCGAGACCCTCAAAGATTCGGAAAAGGGTGTTGAGTTGTACATCGGCTTTGCCGTTTTCCAGACGGGAGATATAGGTTTTCTTAGTACCGATACGCTCTGCGAGCTGCTGTTGTGTTAGGCCGGCTCTGAGTCTCTCTTCCTTCAAGGTCGCGGCGAGACAGAATGCTTGAGTCTCCTTATCAAACTCATCACGTTCCGGTGTGCCGACTTTTCCGTACTGCACATCAAGCAGTTCATCCAAAGTCGTGCAATTCATAATTCGTTCGTCTTTATTTGTTTCCATGATTCTTAATTTGAGCACCTAAGTTAACTAAAAAGTTTACTTTGGCAAAATTATTTGTGAGTTATTTAAGAGAGATGGAATTGGCTGCATCGCGCTTCTTTTGGTTTACGACTTCTGCGTAGATCTGAGTCGTGGCCACGTTTTTATGCGTGAGCATTTTGCTGACGGTGTAGATGTCGGTGCCGTTGGTAATCAGAAGTGTAGCGTAGGTGTGGCGGAGGCCGTGAAAGGTGATTTTCTTCTTGATGCCCGCATCTTTGAGCCATTTCTTGAACGGTTCGCGGGTGTGGGCGCGGCTCAGACCTCTGAATACCATTCCACGACCAGGCGCTCCGCAATACGACAATGCTTCAACGCTCAGCGGCAATGTCGCCTGTGTCTTTGTCTTCTGGGTGCGGATGCGCATACAGTAGCCTCCGTCGGGAGACACTTCGATATTCTCCCATCGGAGCTGAAGAATATCGCTGATACGCAATCCGGTCATGCAGGCGAACAGCGAAGCCCGTTTCAGCACATCCACTTTGCACGGGGTGGCAGCAAGGCGTTTTACCTCCTCGATTTCGAGATAGTTGATTTTCGGATCCTCTCATTCGATGCAGTCGAGATAGTCGTTGACATTCTCGCGGAGCCAACCCTCCTTATATGCCAGTTTCAGCAATGCTCGGAACGTTGACCAATATCCGGCGGCAGAATTGCGAGAAATTATATTCCCGGACTGCTTGACCCGTATTTTGAGAATGTAGGTGCGGAAGTCGTTGCAGAGACCGATGGTGACGTCTTTCATCAGACAGCGGCCATTGCAGAAGTCCTTGAAATGCTTATACACGATTTCCCATTTCTGATATTTCACCTTTGTCTTTGCCTCGAAATACGCCAGAAAGTCGGCATGTTTCTTGGTGCGGTCGAGAAAGCCGAACTCCTCGTTGATGATAGCCAGTTCACGGGTGGCACGGATACCTCGGGCCTTTAGCATGATTTCCTCATTGTAATCAAGCTCGAACTTATCTTTTGGGTTGCCGATGAGATAGAGACCGAGGAACTCGCGCCGCGACATCTTCTTGATGTGCGGGTTCCAGATTGGTGGGTAATAGTCGAGATAGAGCGACAGTTTGCCGCTACGCAGTTTTTCTTGACGGAGTGTCACTTTGGTGATGGTTGCTGATTCCATATTATGCTGTTTTGATTATAAGGAGCAAAGGTAAATGGTGGTTGCCCGGTGACAAAAATCACCGACTTATAACCGAATCTCGGGGTTGAATAACGCCTCTAACTCCTTGGCGTTCAGCTTTACATACTTACCGCAGCGGAGCTTGGTTATCTTGTATGTCTTGACATAGTGATAGAGCTGGTCGCGCGTCAGAGAGTATTTTTCCATGGCATCAGCCACAGAAATAAACTCTACATCCTCGGCGGACTTGGCCCCTTTCGCCACATCGAAATGATATTTGGAGTAATAGACCTTCGGACCCTCCTTGCGCTTTGGTATGCCGATTTTGGAGACAAGAGAATATATCGCTGAGAGGGTCATACCATACTTCGACTGAATATCCTCGACAGAATACCATTCCGTAATTTCTGGATTCTCCTTTCTTGCCGAGAAAAGCCGGTCGATATAGCTCTTGCTGAAATAAGCCTTGCCACGAAGAATTGTTTTCGGCACATTATTCTCAGCGACCACCTTGTAAATCCAAGAATCCTTCACCCCGAATTTCTCCCGAATCTCGGCACGGGTGTAAAAATCGGAAAGGGACTTTCCTTTTTTCTCAGTGGATTCTTTCGACTCACTTTCTTTCGGTGAGAGAAAATCGAACATCGCCTGAATATCGGCTTTGCTGATTAGAGTCTTTCGCTCGAATCTGACCATTTTGATTTTGCCATTCCGTATATAGCGATAGATTGACATTCTGCCGATTCCTAACAATTCAGCCGCTTGGGTAGGAGTCAGAAAATCTTTATCTCGCCATTTATTGTTGGCAGCATTTGTGGCAGTCTCCTGATTCGATACTGCCATCTTCTTCTGTCGGAATCGCTCTTTGTATGAGCGCTCCGAACACCGCTTCGAGCAGAAGCGCGTGACTGTGGTCTGGGCGATAAATTTCTTTCCGCACCATTCGCAGATTCTCTCAACTTTGATATTGCTACTCATGTCATACGTGTTAATTTCGTTACTAATCGTATCATGGCGTATCACGACGTATCGTGACGTACCACATTCTCCACCACCTTGCTGACGCCTGGGGTGAAATGAGTCGCTGTCGTACAAAATCCGTACAAAATGGCGCATAAAAACGCCTAACACTGACAGTTATCAGCATTAGGCGTTCTTGTAAGAGTTAAGTTTTATCGCTCAGTAACAGTCAATTACTATCAATATAAATTATTGATAATCAACCAATTACTTGCCGATGCAGAAGCGGGAGAAGATGGTGGAGAGGATTTCGTGGGTGGTTATTGTGCCGGTGATTTCGCCAAGGTGGTGGAGGGTTTCGCGGATGTCTTGGGCGATAAGGTCACCGGGGAGGTTGGCATTGAGGGCGTCAATGGCGCGGGTGATGGATTGGGAGGCGCGGATGAGCGACTGGTAATGGCGCTCATTGGTCACGAGGATGTCGTCGGTGGATATGTCGGCGACGCCTGAGGCTTGGAGGATGGCACCGCGCAGGGGAGCGATGTCGCCTTGCCGTGCGCTCAGACGTATTATGACGCTGCCCGGGTGGGCGACATCGGCATCCTTGCCGGGAGAGTGGGGCCTATCGGCGATGAGGGTTGCGACAGTATGTGAGATGGTGTCGGCATCAGTGGCAATGTCGTCTTTGTTGATGAGGGGAATGAGGCGTTGTGAGGGGAGCAGATGTGGGCTGATGCGCTGCCATGCCTGACGGCAGTCGCCGGGGGAGGCGGCGCCGTCCACGACCCATATCACGATTGAGGCCTGCGACAGCTTGGCAATAGTGCGCTCGATGCCCATTGCCTCTATGGAGTCGGAAGTGTCGCGCAGACCGGCGGTATCGATAAACCTGAACAACGTGCCGTCAATATCGATGGTGTCCTCAATGACATCGCGGGTTGTGCCGTGGATGTCGCTCACTATAGCGCGCTCCTCGCCGAGCAGGCGGTTGAGCAGCGTGGATTTTCCGGCATTGGTGGCACCGACGATTGCCACAGGAATCCCCTCCTTTATCGCGCGTCCTGCCGAAAATGAGTCGGCGAGACGCGTGGTCTCGGCCTGTATCGATGTGGCGATGTCGAGCAGGCGGGAGCGGGATGCAAACTCCACGTCCTCCTCCGAGAAGTCAAGCTCGAGTTCGAGAAGTGACGACAGCTCGAGCAATTGCTCCCGCAAGGAGGCGAGTCGTCCCGAAAAGTCGCCGCGCATCTGGCTCATGGCGACGCGGTGGGCGCTACGCGACGATGAGGCGATGACATCAGCCACCGCCTCGGCCTGCGCAAGGTCGAGGCGTCCGGAGGCAAAAGCGCGCCGGGTGAACTCCCCCGCCTCCGCCACTCTCGCGCCTCGCTCGACAAGCAACATGACGAGCCGCCGTTGCACCCATAGCGAGCCATGCACCGACAGCTCCACCGTATCCTCACCTGTAAATGACCCGGGGTTGCGGAATACCGTGGCAACCGCCTCATCGAGCTTGCTGCCGTCTGAGTCGATTATATCACCGAAATGGGCCGTATGTGACTTCGCCTTCGCAAGGCTCACACCGCCCCACACGGAGTCGGCGATCCCTATGGCATCAGGCCCGCTGACGCGCACCACCGCTATGCCACCGACGCCGCGCGGGGTCGAGATGGCGCATATCGTATCGTCTGAAAATTGGCTCATCGCGTGTTGCTCCATTTGTTGAAATTACACCGGCTCTCCACTTCACGCTCTATGTCGTCGGGGAGTGCCGAAAAAAAGTCGTGACCCGTAATTGCCTCTACCGAGTCGATAGACACGGCGCATGACTGCATTCCCCCCTCGACATGCCCGTTGGGCATGATGAACCCTATGCCTGTCGGAGGGTTGGTGTAGGGTGAAAGGACTACCTTAAAGAAACGCAGCGGCACCGCCACCCGTGAATCGCCGATATACTCCTTGAATCGGTCATTGGCGACCGGGCCACACACTATCACGATGGCAGAGTCACGGCGTGCCCGTTGGCGGCACTTCTCCTCAAGCCGTTTCCACGCCCCGGTGTTGAGGCTCTTGGCCTGCGGGCATATGTTGGTGAGGTAGAATGTCTCCTGCATTGCCCGCTTGTCCCATTTCATGTCCCCTGCCGGGGCCATGTGTCCACGATCATATCCCGAGTAGCTGTAGTCCCACGTCTCGGCACACCCGTTGACAGCAGGGTCATTCTTGAACTGGTTGGAGCGCGGCTCCTTGCCCTCGGTCTCGTCGGCGGTCAGTTCCCAAGCCACCCAGTTGGGGATATGCAGACGGGGATTGAACGAAACGGTCATCCCCTTGTACTCCACAAGTTTCTCGTCAAGCCCCGGAGCTGTCGTCACGTTCTCCAGACCGCTGACATGGGGCAGCCCCGCGCCGGCGTTGTCATCGGCCATCAGCTTGCGCCCCGACAGGGCCGCTATAGCCAGCAGAATAAGGCATAGGGCCATGGCGGTCATCCTCGTTGTGCGGTTGCCGCGTCGAGCCGGGCGCTTGCGTACCGCCGGGCGGCGCGGTGTCTTTTTCCTATTGTTTGTCGCCATTCGGATATTCAATAAATATACTGCAAAAATACGCATTTTCCCCACAATATGCCCGAATCGGCCATAAATAGTGCCCCGCATTGAAGATGCGACGACTCTCCGGCGGTAAAATGGCATACCCCGGGCAAAAAACAGGCTGCCCATTTGGAAAAGGATGGCAGGTTGTGTAACTTTGCCATCATTAATAAAACACCCCCTTAAAACCTGAAAACGCTATGAACGTAGTCGACCGCTTTTTGCAATATGTGAAATTTGACACTCAGAGCGACGAGCTCACCAATCTCACCCCCTCCACCCCCGGGCAGATGATTTTCGCACGGCATCTTGAGGGGGAACTTAAAGCAATGGGGCTTGCCGACATCACCCTCGACGATAACGGCTACCTGATGGCGACACTGCCCGGAAATACCGACCGCAAGGTGCCTACTGTAGGGTTTATCGCCCATCTCGACACCTCCCCCGACATGAGCGGCCACCACGTGTCTCCCCGCATCGTCAACGACTATGACGGCAACGACATCGTGCTCAATGCCGACAAAGGGATTGTCCTCGCCCCCTCCGAGTTTCCCGAACTGCTTCACTACAAGGGCCAGTCGCTCATAGTCACCGACGGAAACACACTGCTCGGCGCCGACGACAAGGCCGGTATCGCCGAGATAATCACAGCAGTCGACTACCTGATGCAGCATCCCGAGATAAAGCACGGCGACATACGCATAGCGTTCAACCCCGACGAGGAAATAGGTCAAGGGGCACATAAGTTTGACGTCGCCCGATTTGCCGCCGACTGGGCCTACACGATGGACGGCGGCGAAATCGGCGAGCTGGAATATGAGAACTTCAACGCCGCCGTGGCACGCGTCACCTTCAACGGCCGCAACGTGCACCCCGGCTATGCCAAGCACAAGATGCTCAACTCGATGCGCGTCGCCAACCAGTTTGTCATCATGCTGCCCCGCTGGGAGACTCCGGAGCATACCGAGGACTACGAGGGCTTCTACCACCTGACCTCCATCGAGGGCACGGTCGAAAAGACCGTCCTCACCTATATAATCCGCGACCACGACCGCGACCGATTCGAGCGTCGCAAGAAAGAGCTTGAGCACCTCGCCCGCAAAATCAACAACGAGTTCCCCGGATGCGCATCAATAGAGATAAAGGACCAGTACTTCAACATGCGCGAGAAGATAGAGCCGGTGATGTACATCATCGACATCGCGGAGCAAGCCATGCGCAACGCCGATGTGACGCCCAAGGTCGTGCCCATACGTGGCGGCACGGACGGCGCGCAGCTGTCGTTCAAGGGTCTGCCCTGCCCCAACATCTTTGCGGGCGGCCTCAATTTCCACGGACGCTATGAGTTTGTCCCCATCCCCTCGATGGAAAAGGCCACACAGGTCATCGTGGAGATAGCCCGCCTCGTAGCCGAGCGTTGACCGTAGCGATGAGTGAGACAGCCCCCCCTACCCTGATAGTCGTCACGGGGCCCACCGGCTCGGGCAAGAGCGACCTTGCCGTCGCGCTCGCCCGGCGGATTGGCTGCGATATCATCTCGGCCGACTCGCGGCAGATATTCCGCGACATACCCATAGGCACAGCCGCACCGACACCGGCGCAGCTTGACGCGGCACGCCACCACTTTGTCGGCACGCTGTCGCTCGGCGACTACTACAGCGCGGCCCGATACGAGGCCGACGTCATGGAGCTGTTGCCGCGCCTGTGGCGGCAGTCGGCGGTGCAGGTGATGTGTGGCGGCTCGATGATGTACGTCGATGCCGTCACTCGCGGCATCGACGACCTCCCCGACATTTCCCCACAGGTGCGTGCCGACGTGGCGGCAATGTACTCCCGTGGCGGCATCGGACTCGTGCGCAGCGAGCTACAGGCACTCGACCCTGACTATTATGCGACTGTCGACCTCGCCAACCACAAGCGCGTGATGCACGCCGTGGAGATATGCCTGCAGGCCGGGCAATCCTACTCATCCCTGCGCACAGGCATGGCAAAGGAACGGCCGTTTCGTGTCGTCAAGGTCGCCTACGACTATCCCCGCGAGACGCTCTTTGACCGCATCAACCGCCGTGTTGACTCAATGATGGAGGCCGGCCTGCTCAACGAGGCACGACAGGTCTATCCGCTGCGTCATCTCAACTCACTCAACACGGTCGGATACAAGGAGCTGTTTGCCTACTTCGACGGCACAATGCCGCTCGACGCGGCGGTGGCCCGCATCGCCAAAAACACCCGCGTATACGCCAAGAAGCAGTTGCTGTGGCTCTCCAAAGACCCGGCTGTCCACCGCCTGTGCCCCTGCGCTCCCCTGTCCGACACCGTCGATAAGATATTGGCACTCATATAATCATGATTGAAAACGGTTAAAAAAATCCAAGCAGGCTTTTTTATTGGGCGGTTTTATAGTATCTTTGCGGTAGAATTTGGATTTTACTCAATTATTCACCTAATAACCAAAGCAAAATGGTAAATTACAAAGAATTGGGTCTCGTGAACACTCGCGAGATGTTTGCCAAGGCAATCAAGGGCGGATACGCTATCCCCGCTTTCAATTTCAACAACATGGAGCAGCTTCAGGCCATCATCAAGGCCGCTGCCGAGACCAAGTCTCCGGTTATCCTCCAGGTTTCCAAGGGTGCCCGCAACTATGCCAACCCCACCCTGCTCCGCTACATGGCCCAGGGTGCCGTGGCATATGCCAAGGAACTCGGCTGGGAGCATCCCCAGATTGTGCTCCACCTCGACCATGGCGACAGCTTCGAGCTGTGCAAGTCGTGCATCGACATGGGCTTCTCGTCAGTGATGATTGACGGTTCGCACCTTCCCTATGAAGAGAACGTTGCCCTGACAAAGAAAGTCGTTGACTACGCTCACCAGTATGACGTGACCGTAGAGGGCGAGCTCGGCGTACTTGCCGGCGTAGAGGACGAGGTTTCCAGCGACCACCACACATATACCGACCCCGAGGAGGTAGTTGACTTCGCTACCCGCACAGGCTGCGACAGCCTCGCCATCTCCATCGGCACATCTCACGGCGCATACAAGTTCACCCCCGAGCAGTGCACCCGCAACGCCGAGGGCCGACTCGTTCCCCCGCCATTGGCATTCGACGTGCTCGACGCCGTCATGGAGAAGCTCCCCGGTTTCCCCATCGTGCTCCACGGTTCGTCGTCAGTTCCCCAGGAAGAGGTTGACACCATCAACAAGTATGGCGGCAAGCTCCCCGACGCTATCGGTATCCCCGAGGAGGAACTCCGCAAGGCTGCAAAGAGCGCCGTTTGCAAGATCAACATCGACTCCGACAGCCGTCTCGCCATGACCGCCGCCATCCGCAAGGTCTTCGCCGAGAAGCCCGCCGAATTTGACCCCCGCAAGTACCTCGGCCCGGCACGCGACAACATGGAGAAGCTCTACAAGCACAAGATTGAGGCCGTGCTCGGCAGTGCCGGCAAGGCAGAGTAATCCCCCGCAAAACATTCCAATATGACATCAGACGTCCGTTCCCGCCCCGGGACGGACGTCTTGCTTTTCTCGACGAATATATGTAGCTTTGCACCCGTAACGGAGATGTCAGAGGATGTTTTCTTGCCCATGATATAACGGCCTGCGGGTAGCCTTCATCTCAATCTTATACGCATAGTAAATCCCCTAAAGTTTTTGAATTGCCCTAAATTTAGTACCTTTGCGGAAGTTTTTTAACCGATAATTCTGAATCAATAGCATATGGCACTTCAATGCGGCATAGTCGGGCTGCCCAACGTCGGCAAATCGACCCTTTTCAACTGTCTCTCCAACGCCAAGGCCCAGTCGGCCAACTTCCCGTTCTGCACCATCGAGCCTAACGTGGGCGTCATCACCGTGCCCGACGACCGCCTCACCAAGCTGGTCGACATGTGCCAACCGCGCAGTGTCGTCCCCGCCACGGTCGAGATTGTCGACATCGCGGGCCTCGTCAAGGGCGCGTCCAAGGGGGAAGGCCTGGGCAACAAATTTCTCGCCAATATCCGCGAGACCGACGCGATACTCCACGTGCTCCGATGCTTTGACAACGACAACATCACCCATGTCGACGGCACTGTCGACCCTGTGCGCGACAAGGAGATAATCGACTATGAGCTTCAGCTCAAGGACCTGGAGACCATCGAGAGCCGCCTCGCCAAGACACAGAAGCAGGCGCAGACAGGCGGAGACAAGACAGCCAAGATGCAATATGAGGTGCTGCGACAGTATAAGGAAGCCCTTGACCAGGGTCGCCCCGCCCGCTCGGTGAAGTTTGAGACTGTCGATGAGCAGCGGTTTGCCCGTGAGCTGTTCCTGCTCACCAACAAGCCCGTCATGTATGTGTGCAACGTCGATGATGCCTCGGCTGTCAACGGCAACAAGTATGTCGATGCCGTGCGTGAGGCCGTCAAGGACGAGGGAGCGCAGATACTCATCGTCGCCGCGCAGACCGAGAGCGAGATTGCCGAACTCGACACATGGGAGGAACGCCAGGAGTTCCTCAACGAGATAGGCCTTGAGGAGTCGGGCGTGTCGCGTCTCATACGCGCCGCCTATGCCCTGCTCGACCTGCAGACCTACTTCACCGCAGGCCCCGACGAAGTGAGGGCATGGACCTTCATGCGCGGCTCCAAGGCCCCGCAGTGTGCCGGCATCATACACACCGACTTCGAGAAAGGCTTCATCCGCGCCGAGGTCATCAAGTATGACGACTTCGTGACCCTCGGCGGCGAGTCTGCCGTCAAGGAAGCCGGCAAGATGGGCGTCGAAGGCAAGGAATACGTCGTACAGGACGGCGATATAATGCACTTCCGCTTCAACGTCTGACACCTTGGTGCAGCATTGACATAAAAGACGCAGGGGACATTTTCATGATTCTGTTTTGCGGAATAACGGAAATGACGTATATTTGCCACACTTGAATCCGCATCACGGTAGTCGTCAGCATAATATCCTGCGCATTGGGAGACGCGATGCCTGCTTACTTTGAGATGTTTGCTCTCGGGGCAACACTATTTTCATATTTTAATGACCAAAAAGAAGAAGGAGACTACGCGATGAACAGTGTTAATTGGACGGCGGGTGTGGTGGTTGCCCTGGGCGACGTTGGCGTTCCAATGGCTGGTGAGTGCTCCGGCAACCTGATGAGCGGCAACCATCACTTAGAGGGAGTTCGATTCTCCCATCGCCTGCACACCCACGCGGAGGCACGCGCCCTCAGTGGCCGGGTCTCCGCTTTTTTATATCCAAATATCACCTACAGACATCGACAGGCAAACCGCCGATATACCCTCGTGCAGCTCCTGTCCTGCCATTGATAGAAAGGCATTATGAACGTTATTGAGATTTCATCGCTGTCGGAGGCGGGTGTGGAGATGTTCGCCTCGCTGACCGAGGCACAGTTGCGCAGCCGGCTTGACCCGGCCAACGCGGTGTTTATCGCCGAAAGCCCCAAGGTCATCAACGTGGCGCTCGACGCGGGCTATGAGCCGGTGGCGATGCTTTGTGAGCGACGTCACATCACGGGTGACGCCGCCGGGATTATATCGCGCTGTGGCGATATAATCCCGGTCTATACGGGAGAGCGCACGCTGCTGGCGTCGCTCACGGGCTACACGCTGACTCGCGGTGTCCTGTGCGCCATGCGCCGCCCCACCCCTCCGAGCGTCGGAGATGTATGCCGCGATGCCCGGCGCATAGTGGTGATTGACGGAGTGGTCGACACGACCAATATCGGCGCGATATTCCGCTCTGCGGCGGCACTCGGCATCGATGCGGTGCTGCTCACGCCCACTTCCTGCGACCCGCTCAACCGCCGCGCCGTGCGAGTGTCGATGGGCTCGGTGTTCCTTGTCCCGTGGACATGGATTGACACCCCGCTGACGACTCTCGCCACGCTCGGATTCCGCACGGTGGCGATGGCACTCACCGACCGCTCAATCTCCCTTGACGACCCGCGACTCAAGGCCGAGCCGCGACTTGCCATCATCATGGGCACCGAGGGTGACGGCCTTGCCCGGGAAACAATCGGGCGGGCCGACTATACAGTGAGGATTCCGATGTCCCACAGTGTCGACTCTCTCAATGTCGCCGCAGCTGCCGCCGTGGCGTTCTGGGAATTGCGCCAGCGACGGTAAATTCCCCCTGCCCGCCAACCTTTTGCGGCATAATTCGTTTTATATACATGGCGTCCCAAGGGTTTTGACGCCATCCGACACCTAATAATCTTAAAATAACTATTATGGACTACAATCAGTTAATCAACAGCAATCCTGTCGTACTTGTCGAGTTTTATGCCACATGGTGTCCCCACTGCCGCCGCATGATGCCGGTGGTCGACGACGTGCGACAGCTCGTCGATGGACAGGCCAAGATATACCAGCTCGACATCGACCAGAACAATGACATCGCCGATGACGCCGGCGTGAAATCGGTGCCTACCTTCATCATCTACCGCGACGGCAAGGAGACTTGGCGTTCAAGTGGAGAGATTGACGGCAACGTGCTATACGAGAAGATAACACTGGCAGCCCGATAACCCCATCAATCCGTACCGCGATATGCCGACCGACAACACCACGATATTCTCCCAATTCCTGACCGCGCTTGAAGTCTCCCATACGCGCCGTTACAGCGACAAGCGGCTGCGCACTATGACATTCAAGTCGTTGTTCGGGCTGTCGCGGCTACTTAGGGAGTACGGCATCGACAACGAGGCGGTGCGCGTCGATGACAAAAGAGCCGCCATCGGGATGCTTCCCGTGCCGTTCCTTGCCCAGACCCGCGACTCGTTTGTGATTGTCGATGTCACAAGCCCCGATAAGGTAGGCTATACTGCCCACGGAGAGAGGTCAACGATGGGCCTCGCCGACTTCATCGACCGATGGAGCGGCGTGGCCCTTATGGCCTATCCCGACGCGAGGTCAGGCGAGCCCGACTACCGCGCCCATCTCATCGAGGAAATCGGCAACACCGCCAAGGGATACATCCTCTGGGCGTGCGGGCTGTTCCTGTTTCTCTACCTGTTCATTTCGGGTGGACTTTACCGAAACGTGTCAACAGTGCTCGTCACGGCCGTATACCTCACCGGACTGTTTATGACCTACCTGCTGATGCTCAAGAAACTCAACCGTGGCAACCATGTCGCCGACCGTGTGTGCGGGGTGCTGCAGGATGGCGGTTGCGACACTGTGCTTGAGCAGAAAGCCTCGACTTTCTTCGGGATATTTGGCTGGAGCGAGGTGGGTTTCTCCTACTTCACCGTGAGTCTCCTCACGCTGCTTGTCTTCCCGCAATATGCCGGCTATCTCGCGCTCATCAACGCATGTTGCCTGCCATTCACGCTCTGGAGCATATGGTATCAGAGGTTTCGCGCCCATGCGTGGTGCACGCTCTGCGTCAGCGTCCAGTGCCTGCTGTGGCTACAGTTTTTCTGCTGGTTCGGCGGCGGCTTCTACCACCGCCTGTTCCCGCTGCACATCCAGTTTTTTGTGCTCGGCGCGACCTACGTGGCGGCACTCTTGCTGCTCAACCGCCTCTCCCCTCTCGCGACTAAAGGATACGATGATTTACGCTAACCGTCAAACTGACAGCACTATGAAAGAAGTACCCAAAGTCACAATCCCAGGCGCGCACATCCTCTCCGCTCCCGAGATGAACCATATCCACATCTGCACAGGCAACCACACCACAATACCTACCCGCGATTCCGACCCGGTACCCCGGAAGTGATATGCGGCAAGGGGGCATCACCTAATAATCGACAAGATGTAGTGTCGCGGCAGGTCGCGACACTACATCTTGTCGATTATTTAACCCTAAAGGGGAAGAATCAGAACAACTTGGCGGGGTAGGTGCCGTTAGCGTGCAGCTCGGCAAACTTCTCGACCACGCCGGGACGGTCGGCGGCATAGGTGACGCCAAACCACTTGGAGTCGGTATCGAGCACCTTTACCGTGGCCTCGCCCGACTTGATAAGGGTGTCGATGCAGAGCGGTATGAAGAACTCGGCTTTGGGCGTATTGAGGTCCTTGTCGAGGAACTTGCGGAACTCGCGGTCGCTGTAGTCAAAATAATCGGGAGTGAAACCCCAGAGGTTCATCGACACAGGGGTTGTGGGGGCGAGTTTCTGCTCCATGCCGTTCTCGTCGGTAAACACAATCTCGTGGTCGGGGTTGTAGCTGATGGCTGTGCGCTCCACGATGGTGTCGAGCTTGCCGTCCTTGGTGGAGCAAACGCCGCGTGCCACCGATCCGTTCTCGGTCATAGTGTTGCCTACGCGAAAACCGACCATGCAATAGTCCCCCTTCTTGTCGCGGGGACGCATCAGCTCCTTGGCCATTACCTCAAAGGCATTGCGGCCATAGAAGTCATCGGCGTTGATGACGGCAAACGGCTCCTTGATGACATCCTTACCCATAAGCACGGCATGATTCGTGCCCCAGGGCTTGGTGCGGTCAGCGGGGCAGGTGTACCCCTCGGGGAGTGCGTCGGTCGACTGGAACACTACCTCGACAGGCACGTGACCTTCATATTTCGCGAGAATTTTCTCACGGAAATCCTTCTCAAAGTCCTTACGGATCACAAACACCACCTTGCCGAATCCCGACTGGACGGCATCGTAGATAGAGTAGTCCATTATCGTCTCGCCGTTGGGGCCAAGGGGGTCAAGCTGCTTGAGGCCGCCATAACGGCTGCCCATGCCTGCTGCAAGTACAAAAAGTGTAGGTTTCATTGCTTTTATCGTTTTATTAGTCTTTGGTTAATTTTTGTCAGTCTTGAAGTCAAACATGATAGTCTGGCGGTACTGCTCGCCCGGCCCGAGGAGCTGCGAGGGAAAATTGCGGTGGTTGGGCGCGTCGGGCATACCCTGGCACTCTATCGCCACGGCGTCATAGTCGTGGTATTCCTTGCCGCTCTTTGACAGCGGGGAACCTGTGAGCCAGTTGCCGGTGTAGACCTGCACTGCAGGCTGCGTCGTGTAGATATCGAGCACGCGGCCACTGCGACCGCTCCGCAGGGTCGCGGCATGGGCAAGCGTATGCTTGTGCCAGTTGTCAATCACCCAGCAATTGTCGTAGCCCTTGCCATACTTCAATGCCGGGAACTCCTCCTTTATGTCGCGCCCCACAGCCTTGGCGGTGGTGAAGTCCATCGGAGTACCCTCTACGGATGCCATCTCACCGGTCGGTACAAGGGTATCATCGGTGGGCAGATAGCGTGATGCATAGAGCTGCAGCACGTGGTCGAGCGCCGAACCCGCGTCCTCGCCGTCGAGGTTGAAGTAGCAATGGTTGGTGAGGTTGACCACCGTCTTTTTGTCGGACTCGGCAGTCAGTTCAAGGGTGAGCCTGTTGTCCTCGCTCCATGAGTAGACGGCCTTGGCATCAAGATTGCCGGGATAGCCCTCCTCACCGTCGGCGGAATGATAGGTGAATACCACCTTGTCACCCTTGACCTCGCCATGCCAATTGCGGTTCATAAAGCCCGTCGGACCTCCATGGAGAGCATTGGGGCCATTGTTGATGGCGAGCTGATACTCCTTGCCGTCAATCTTGAACCGGCCTCCGGCTATGCGGTTGGCATACCGCCCGGGGATTTTCCCGGCACACGGGCCGTCGCCTATATAGTCGAGCGGATTCTTGTACCCGAGCACCACGTCGGCAAGCGCGCCCTCACGGTCGGGGACTACGGCAGCGACGACTCCCGCTCCCATGGTCGAGAGGGTCACATACGCGCCGCTCTTGTTCTTTATCGTGTAAAGTGTGATGTCGCCCTGCGGCGACGCCACGTTAGATTCTGTTATCTCCATTTTATTAATTCATAATGCTTAATTCACAATGCGGCATCTAATTATGCATTATGCATTGTGAATTATGAATTTCAATCTTCGACTTTGCGGGCACCGTCCGAGATGATGACCTCATAGACCTTTGGCTCGTGGCCGTAACGGGCGTTGAACTTCTCCTTGGCGGTCTTTACAAACGGCTCGTAAAGCTCATCCTTCACAAGATTGATGGTGCAGCCGCCAAAGCCGCCGCCCATGATGCGCGACCCAGTGACACCACACTCCCGGGCTATGTCGTTGAGGTAGTCGAGCTCCTCACAGCTCACCTCATAATCTTTCGACAGCCCGCGATGGGTCTCATACATCTTGCGCCCTACGGTCTCATAGTCGTGCTTCATCAAGGCATCGCACACGTCGAGCACACGGTCCTTCTCCTCGATGACAAACTTGGCGCGAAAATAGTCCTCGGCCGAGATGTCACTCTTCACCTCGTCGAGCATCTCCATCGTAGCGTCACGCAGTGTGTCGAGGCCAAGACGCTTGGCGACACGCTCGCACGACTCGCGACGGCGGTTGTAGGGTGAGTCGGCAAGCTCGTGCTTGACGACCGAATCCACAAGCACCAGCTTGTGGCCCTTAGGCTCAAAGGGGAAATACTCATACTCCATCGAGCGGCAGTCGAGACGCATCAGATGGTCTTTCTTGCCGAACACCGAGGCAAACTGGTCCATGATGCCGCAGTTGACGCCACAATAGTTGTGCTCGGTCGACTGCCCTATCTTGGCAAGCTCAAACTTGTCAATGGAGTTGCCGTTGAACATATCGTTGAGGGCAAACGCGAAGCAAGACTCAAGGGCGGCAGATGAGCTGAGACCGGCGCCGAGAGGCACATTGCCGGCAAACACGGCGTCAAATCCCTTGACCGTACCCCCGCGTTTGATTATCTCGCGGCACACGCCAAATATGTAGCGTGCCCACGATGCCTTGGGAGCATCCTCCTCGTTGAGGCCAAACTCGGCGTTCTCGTTTATGTCAATCGAGTATACGCGCACGCGGTCGGTGCCGTTGGGGCGCAACTCGGCCATGATGACCTTATCGATAGCTCCGGGGAACACAAAGCCGCCGTTGTAGTCGGTGTGCTCTCCGATTAGGTTGATACGTCCGGCGGAGGCATAGAGGGTGCCGGCTGCCCCAAAGTGTTCTTGGAATGTCTTCTGGATTTTTTCTCTAAGTTCCATGAGGTCTATAGATTTGTTAGGTAAATATCTTACTTGACGGGGATTGTCACTACAGCGTCTTTCACACCCTTGGCCGAAGCCTTGAATGTGAGCGTGCCGGGAGTCTTGCCCGAGCGTGCGATAGCTGTGGCCGCGCCGCTGAACAGTTTCATCTTCGGATCCTGGAACGGCATGAGGCAGGTGGGGTCGCCGTTGGCGGTAGCCTCAAACGCGCCCGCGCCCGAGACCTTGAAATCCACCTCGCGGCTGTCTGTCGGCACTATATTGCCATCCTTGTCGGCTACCTGCACGGTGAAGTACACGAGGTCGTCGCCATCGGCGGCAATCTCACTGCGGTTGGGGGTCACGACAAGGTGATGGGGCTTGCCGGCTGTGCGCACGGTCTTCTCGGCAACAGGGTTGCCGGCAGCATCGTAGGCCACGACACGTAGCTCGCCCGGCTCATAGACAGTCTCGTTCCACATCAGGCGGTAGCGGTTCATCACGGTCGAGTCGTTTTTCTCACGCATCCCTTGGCTGCGGCCGTTGACAAACAGCTCGGCCTTGGGATAGTTGGTATATACAAACACCGGGGTCTGCTGACCCTCGCGCCCCTCCCAATTCCAATGAGGGAGCACGTGGAGAGTGGCGGAGTCGGTGTTCCACTTGGAGCGGTAGAGATAGTAGCGGTCTTTGGGAAGCGATGCGAGGTCGATGATGCCGAACACCGAGCTGTGATTGGGCCATGCGTCAGTGTCGTATGGTGACGGCTCGCCGAGGTAGTCAAAGCCGGTCCATACAAACTGGCCCATGACATACTCCTTGTCGTCGTCCATCGCAAAGTCCATGTCGGGGATATTGGACCACGGGCAAGCCTCGTTATCATAGCTCGACGACTGATGGTCCTCGTCGATATGGGTGTAGTGCTCCTTCCATACGACAGGGAAATGATAGACACCGCGTGACGAGACAGTCGATGCAGTCTCTGAGCCGAGTATCATCTTCTGCGGGAGCTTGTCGTAGGCCTTCTCGTAGTATTGCGGCTTATAGTTGAAGCCCGGGATGTCGAGTGTGGCGGCAAAACCGTTGTCGAGCACCGCCCCTATCTGGTCCATCCCGCAGGTGACGGGACGTGTCGGGTCAAGCTGATGAACGAGGTCCTGCAACATGACAAGTTCACCGACACCATCAGGTCCCCACTGACTGGGCACCTCGTTGCCTATCGACCACATCACCACCGACGGGGAGTTGCGGAAATGCTTCACCATGTTGGTGACATCCTTCTCGGCCCACTCGTTGAATATCGCGCCATAGCCGTTCTCCGACTTCGGACGGAAGCTCCAGTCGTCAAACGGCTCTACCATCATCATGAAACCCATCTCGTCGCACAGCTCCACCAGCTCGGGGGCGGGCATGTTGTGGGATGTGCGGATGGCATTGCAGCCCATGTCGCGCAGCAGCTCGAGCTGATGGCGCAGAGCCGAGCGGTTGACAGCAGCCCCGAGGGGTCCAAGGTCATGGTGGTTGCAGACTCCCTTGAACTTCGTAGGCTCACCGTTGAGAAAAAATCCCTTTTCGGGAACATACTCTATAGAGCGCACGCCAAACCGCGTGTCGTAGCTGTCGACCGCCTTGCCATTGACCGACAGGGTCGTATGGGCAGTATACAGATAGGGGTCGGCAGGAGACCACAAGTGAGGCTTCTCGATAAGGAAATTCTGCGAGTCCACCTGTCCGTGCGCCACATAGGGAGTATTGTTGACCGCGACGACATCGCCGGCGGCATCCCGTATCTCGGTGCACACATTCACGACCTCACCCTTGCGGGCACCCTCAATCTCAATCTTGAGGTTGACCGAGGCATAATCCTTTGACACCTTGGGAGTAGTCACGTATGTGCCCCACACGGGAACATGCACCCGGTCGGTCTCAACGAGGCGCACATTGCGGTAAAGTCCCGCGCCGGGATACCAGCGCGATGCCTTCTCGTAATTTTCAAGGTTGACCTGCAGCTCGTTCTTGCCCGGGCGTGCCACGCCGTCAAGGTTGACATAGAAAGAGTTGTAGCCATACGGCCAGTAGGCGACCTCCTTGCCGTTGACCTTGACGCGGGCGTTGCTCATCGCGCCGTCAAATATCAGGGTCATAGAGCGTCCCGTAGTGTCGGGCAGCTCAAATGTCGTGCGGTATTCCCCCTTGCCTATAAACGGCAGACCGCCGGTGCGGCCTGTCTTCAGGGTCTTCTCGGTCTCGCCGTTCTGCTCCACGGCCACTACCTGCAGATCGTTGTCGCGGTCAAACGGCCCGTATATCGCCCAATCATGGGGGACGGAGACCGGCTGCCACTTGGTTGATGCATCGGCGATGCCCTTGGTAAACTGCCATCCATCCTTGAGCAGACGCTCGGTGCGTTGTGCGGTTATGGTAGACGGGACAGCCACGGCACACGCTATGGCACACATTGCAAATAATCTGTTCATCTCGGTTAGTTAGGTGTTATTCTTAATAAGTAAGGTCGCTATATAAGTACAATGGGGTTAGATAGCACTGCAAATTTATGCATTATTTTTCTAATGTCAATTGTCGGGGAAGCCGGATTTAACAATCATAGCAATATTTGAGGTAAATTATCATTCTATCCATATGCCCTTTATGCCGACATCAGTTGACGTGCCGGAAGGCTGGTCGAATATGAGCTGCACACGCTCTATGTCATCAAGCGACAGAGGGGTGGCGGTCGCCGGGTCAGGGACAAATTCACGCGACAGGAACACGGGATAAGGCTCGGGGGAAAGCAGCGTGTTGGTGAGTTTCATGTCAGAGGGCGACACCACCGCCTCACCGACTCTCAACGGGACGCTTGCCGCATAGGTGAAGCCATCACTGTTGACGACGGCAACAGTCACCGAGTCAATCCCCTCATCCCTGACATCCACAAGCGACAGGTGGATACGTGCCTCGGGGGATATCGTGCGTGGCGACATGATGTCTGCCACATATTTCGACAGTATCACACGCCGGGCGTTATCCCGCCGGTCGAGCCGCAATCCGACGGCATTTTCCCCCTTAGGGGCAAGATGCCGCCATCCGAAGTCGGTGCCACCCCAATCGGTAGGTATCGAGGACAATTCAACGCCATCGGTACCGGCTGTGGCGTCAAGCAACACGACAGCCGAGCGCGGTTCAACAATCGGGATCTCATAGCGACGGGTTCCCGCAGGGGCATCATCCCCGAGATAGTCCCAATCGAGCGGCGTCCCCGACACAAGCGAGGGCCAGGTCCTCACCGAGCCGTCCTTGCCAAACACCGTTATCGTATAGTCAAACCGGGATGCGCCGTCCGCTCCTACCGAATCGATTGTCACCTCATAGCCATAAGGGCTTATGCGCTTCATCGGGTAGAGCCTGTTGCGCTCGTTCCAGAATGATACCGTCCCCGGATAGAGCACGACCGAATCAGGCACTTCAGATGAGGCTACATCGGCATGTATCGTCAATTTACCGCCACGTTCCACCGCATTGACGGCCTCATGAACGAGCACCGGCTCGACCTCTCGTGGTGCAGGAGCGACAAATTCGCCAAGAGCCATGTTGCCAAACTTGTCATCGGGCTTGAACGACGACAGGAGCGACCTGTCACGGGACAGCAGGTAGACACCTGGATACACGCTTATCTTACCGTCCCGGGCCTCGCTGGCTCGGGTGTTATCCTCATCTATGCCTCTGAAACAATACCGCTTGCCGAGCGACGGCAGGTCAATGCTCATGGCGTTGTCGCGATACAGGATTTCCCCCACCCGCTTTGAGAGTGACGGTTTGGCAAACGGGTCGGAGGTCAGCACGACATCGGGCATCACCTCAAGCCGCCACACACCGGGGGAAATGAGGTCAAGGAAATATGCACCCTCCCCTTCATAGGCCACGACCGGCGAGGAATGACGCCCCGCCACATGCTGCAATGCCGCCACATCCTTGGGGCTAATGGAGTTGTTGCCCGTATAATAGAACTTATTGCCGTCATTGAGCACGCTGAGGTCCTGCCGCGCGCTGACCATGAAGTCGCCAAACACCGTGTCTGCGGGATACTTGCCATAGTCGGCCCCACGCCTGATGTCGCGGGCGGCCTCGGCGGCTATCATCATCGCCAGTGCCTTTTGCGGAGTGTAAGCGAGGTTGAGGTAATGGGTCTGATACTCGCTGTTGCTCCACGCCATGTCGGTGGGGTCGTAGGCAAACTGGGTCATCCATTGGAAACCCTCCTTGCGGAATGTGCGGGCTATCGCCGGGAACAGGTAGCTGTAGAGATTGTCGGCCGGGTCAAACTCATAGACGACGCGGGCCTTGCCGTCAAAGCCTTTCACCTTGTCGGCAAACGGGATGTCGTATTGGTCTACATACGGGAGAAAATTGCCCTTGCGCTCATGCCCCGCCACAAGGTTGACGGGATACCATTGGTAGGTCGTGCCGTCAATGTCGGCGTCATAAAATGCCTGGGTCACATCATAGTTGTGGGACACGTTGTAAAGCACCGGCTTCTTCCACCCGGCACGGCGTATGGCGCGTGCCATGCGGTTGACATATGCCTTGACCTCCTTTTCAGTGCCCGAATGGCACGGTTCATTGTTGATTTCCACAGCTATCAGCTCCGGGTCGGCGGCATAGGTCTTGCCGGTGTATGGATTGCGGTGGGAGAGCAATTGCCCGATATACCGCTCCTGGGTCTTTATCGCGGCAGGGTCATCATGCACCCTGCACTTCTCATAGTCGTAGGTGAATGCCCCGTAAGGGTCAGTGTTGCGCTCGGGATAGCCGTTGCCAAAGTTGGTCTGCGCCGTTATCACAGTCTTTATGCCGCGCTTCTCAAGCTGCGCGAGCAGATAGTCGAGCAGGTCGAGATGCTCGTTTTCCACGAGATTGCCGAGGCTGTCGCTAAGCTCGACATCCCACAGGTGCAGCCGGAACCCGTTGAAGCCGAGCCGGGCCATATGGTAGACATCGCGGTCTATTGCCCTCTTGCGCTCGACGCCGAGCGTGCCGAGCGCGCGATAGGCATGGGCAAACGGCACGGTATAGTTTGTCCCGTAGAACGACACCTCCTCCTTAGTGTCGTCACGACGCATCACGCCGTCACTGTCGACATATACGTTATAGGAGTCGGTTACGGTTGTGGGCGCATCTGCGGCTATGCCTGTAGCCGACAGCATAAGCCCGAAGACAACAAGAAGTATGGGGCAAAGAGGTCTCATGGCACGTTATGTGTTTTAGTCAGAGGGTTAATCAACTACAAAAATACACAATCTCCCCAAAATTCCCAGTACGATTTTCCCTATAATTACCGACAAAAAACCACGCCATCCCACGCATATGATGTTTTTTTCGCTAACTTTGTGGCTGAAATACAAATAGCGAAACAACACCCTATGTCCCGCATACTCAAATATGCCTTGATGGCCGCCATGCTCGTCTGCTCGGCGCACGCAGAGGCGATAAACCTACCGAAAAAGAAGATAAATGGCCGCACCTACTACTATTACATGGTGCAGCCAAAAGAGACTATCTACTCGCTGTGCAAACGCCTTGAGCTCAGCAAGGAGGACATCATCAAATACAACCCCACCGTGGCTGACGGGCTAAGAGCACACCAGACGCTCTATTTCCCCGAATCGGTCTACCTCAACAAGGACAGCGAAAAGGCCCCGGCGACCTCAGGCACCGAGACATCCACACCCCCCACCGAACCGCTCCCCGCAACCTACACGGTCAAGCGCGGTGACACCATCTACAGCCTCTGCAAGCGTTTCGGGCTGACCTCGGCACAATTGCTTGCCCGCAACCCCGACGCAGCAAACGGCATCAAATCGGGAATGACACTGCGCATCGCCCCCGACAACAATGAGGCTTCCACCACGACACCCCTCCCGACAGCCAAGGAGACTGCCGCAACAAAGGCCACTGCGAATGACATGCCGTCAACCCCTGCGCCCGATGTCCCCTACAAGGTCTATAAAGTCAAGAAAAAGGAGACCCTGTATTCCATAGCCCGCAAAAACCAAGTCACGGTGGAGGAGATAGAGAGTGTCAATCCCGGGCTGACGACCTTGCAGAAAGACCAGTTGATATATATCCCCGACACCAAGAAGCTGAAACAGTGGGAAAAGGCTGGCTCGCTCGTCTCTCCCTCCCCACAGCCGGCAGAACCTGTGACACCGGCGGTCGAGGAGAAGCCCGACAAGGGCATACGCATCGGTGTGATGCTCCCTTTCATGCTCGACGAGGATCATCCAGGCAAGCAGGCAATGCTCTATACCGACTTCTACAAGGGGCTGCTGCTCGCCACCGACTCCCTGCGCCGCAACAGCAACCCCATCCACATAACGGCATATGACACCAACGGCTCGACCGACTCGGTGAAGGTGCTGCTGTCGCGCCCCGATGTCAAGGAGCTGGCGGTCATCATAGGGCCGGACGATGACGACCAACTTGCCGCACTTGCCGCATTCGGCAACGAGAATGACTGCAAGATACTGAACATCTTCTCCATAAAGAACGACCTTCAGACCTCCAACCCCTCGATGATACAAGCCAATATACCCCACTCGCTGATGTATGGGAAGACCATCGAGCGGCTTGCCCACAATCTCAACGGACGCGTGCCCGTGTTCCTCACCCGCAAGGAGGGACGCACTGACAAGGAGGAGTTTACAAAGGCGTTCAAAGAATTTCTCGACACGCACGGCACTGCGTATACCGACATAGAATTTGCCGACTTCCTGTCGGCCGATGACCTCGGCAGCCTTGACCCCACGGCCTCCTACCTGTTTATCCCCCAGTCGGGAGCGCAGTCGGAGTTCACCAAGATTATCAATGCCCTGCGCAAGTTGCGCGACGACTCCGCCGACCCGGAGCGCATCAAGCTGTTCGGCTATCCCGAGTGGATAACATTCCGTGGCGACGCGCAAGACCGTCTCCACAAGATGAACGCCACAATCTACTCGCGTTTCTATGTCGACAACCACTCATTCCGCACCAAGGACCTTGACGAGAAGTTCAGGCACTGGTATGGCAAGCCAATGCTCAAGGCGATGCCAACGCAGGGTACACTCGGGTTTGACACAGGCATGTTCCTCATCAAGTCGCTCGGCGACAACAAAGGGCAGCTCGGCGACAACGCCACGTGGCGTTACGACGGCGTGCAGAGCGGCTTCCACCTTGTCAAGCCCACCGATGACGGCGGTCTTATCAACGAGGCCCTCTACTTCATAACCTTCCGCCCGTCAGGGCTTATTGAGAAAGTGTTCATACGGTAATGGCTAAAAATCACGCTCGTATGGCGCACACTCCACGCATGTCACATCTCATGCCTCTCATCATGGCCATTGTCGGCATAATGCTCCCATCGACGATTGCCGCCCAGAAGCATTACCAGTCCAACTTCTCCATAGGGGCAAAAGCAGGGGCGACCATATCACGTATGGAGTTCAGCCCCGGCGTCAAACAGTCGATGGTCACGGGTTTTATGGCAGGGGTCATGTGCCGCTATATGGAGGAGACCCACTTCGGGGTGATAGCCGAGCTTAATATCGAACAACGCGGGTGGAAAGAAAACTTTGAGGAACATCCTTTCTCCTACGAGCGGCGTCTCACCTACCTGCAGTTGCCGTTGCTTACCCATATCTACTTCGGCTCACGCAAGTTCAAGGGATTTGTCAACCTCGGCCCCGAAATAGGCTACATGATAGCCGACGGTATAAAGTCAAACTTCAACTACCGCAACCCCGCCGCCGTATCGGGATTCCCGATAGCCAACCGCATGACCGAACAGATGTCAATGGAAATCTCCAACCGCTTTGACTACGGTATCTCGGCCGGTGCCGGCATCGAATACAAGCCCGTGCGACGCCATGCCGTCTCACTCGAAGGCCGCTTCTACTACGGCCTGGGCAACATCTACCCGAGCAACAAGCGCGACACCTTCGCCGCCTCACGCGGCATCTCCATCATGGTCTCCCTCGGCTACTGGTTCCGCCTCAAATGACGCCACGGGCATTGAGGATGTGGAAGATGAGGTCGCGGAGAAGGTCATATTCGTTCCATCGGCAATCGACACCCTTTGAGCGTGTGTCAAACTCGCGTAACGCCGAGATTATCTCTATCGACTTGTAGGCGTTGTAGTTGCGCATCGCCATCTTGTAGTTGTCGAGCGCACGCGGCCACCGAAGCCCCAGGGCCTCCATAAGCGAGCGGTCGCTCTTATCGGGCAGGAACTGGGCGACAAGCAGGTTGGAGAAAAAGGTGAAAATCTGCGACACGGTGAGCACCGTGGGGTTGTTTTTGGGGTTGCTGCGGAAATACTCAGCGATAGTGAACGCCTTGGCGGCATCCTTGCGTGCAAGGGCATCGACAAGCTCAAAGTTGTTGTAGTCCTTGCTCATCCCGATGTTGCGCTCGATGCTCTCGGGGGTGACCGTCGCCCCCGGGCCGAGTATCATCGTCAGCTTGTCAATCTCGTTGTAGAGGCGCGACAGGTCGGTGCCCACAAAGTCACGCAGCATGGCAAGCCCCTTGGGGTCGACATTAAGCCCTTTTTCCTTTATAAATCCGCTTATGACATTGCCCACGTTGCGCTCATTGAGCTTGGCCGACTCAAATATCACGCCACGCGACGCCTTTATTTTAGCCACAAGGTCTTTTGCCTTTGCCTGCTGACCGCGGCAGCATATCACGAGGATGGTCGATGGAGACGGCTGTCCTGCATATAGATGGAGACGGTTGAGCTGGTCGGCTCGCACGGCCTGAGCCTCCTTGACGATGACTACCTGATAATCAGACATCATCGGGTATCGTCGGCATGTGTCCATTATAGTGTCGGCAGAGACCTCGGGCGCATAAAGGGTGTAGAGGTTAAAGTCACGGTCGGCCTCGGGGATGATGTTTTCAAACTCCTTGACAAGGGCGTCGATATAATAGCCCTCCTCGCCGTGCAGCAGGTAGACGGGGGCATACTGCCGCCGTGCAAGCTGTGACTTTATACCTTCAAATGTCGGTGCAGGTGTTGATACTGCCATAGATTCGGATTATTTTTCGTAAATTTACAACAAAAATATCATTAAGTGTCTATTCAAAATTAAACGATATATTAACTCAAGTGGCCCCTGATAAAATCTTTTATACTCTCTGCGGCTTTATTTTGGTGAAAATCAATCCTTTCATCGGTCGTTTATGATTATAAACTCCCTCTTCAAGAATCAATTTTCCCTCAAAATAAATCTCGCATATAGCATAAATTAATTTTGAATAGCCACTTAGCCGTCCAACCTGCCGGATGTTTTTATCACGACCATGCCAAAAGCCCCTGACGACACGATGCGCCCGCTCAACCTGCCCCCCTGCAATGCGCCTGTGAGGCGATTGCCTACGGGTGAGGTGCAGATATATGACCCCCTGCGGCGCAAGTGGCTCGTACTTACTCCCGAGGAGTGGGTAAGGCAGCATTTCACGGCATATATTGCCCGCGCCAAGGGCTATCCGGCGGCATTGATGAACAATGAGGTCGCATTGACTCTCAACGGGACGCGCCGCCGCTGCGACACGGTGGTGTTTGACCGCTATGGCCGCCCCCTCGTCATCGTGGAGTACAAAGCACCACGCATCACCGTCACCCAACAGGTGTTCGACCAGATTGTACGCTACAACATGGTGCTCCACGCCCGCTACCTGGTTGTGTCAAACGGGCTGGTCCACTATTGCTGCCGCATAGACTACGACACCCATTCCTATGCGTTCCTCAAAGATATACCGTCCTATCCCGAAATATCAGAATAGGACGGTAAAGCCCGGAAAAATATTTTTTAGAAGAAATAGCTTACACGGACGACCCAGCTGCGGTTTTTGGCACTGAAGTCGTCGAGCACCTTGGTCTTGAGGGCATAGGTCATGCCCCAGGTGTATTGTGCGGTGACCTGCCAACGACGCCACAGTTCCATGCCTATGCCGGCTGTCAGCCCGAAGTCTCCGCCGGCATATTTCAGCGCGGGGATATTCCCGTGCCCGACAAGGATGCCGAATGACGGGCCGCCATAGACAATCGGCGCGATGTAGTTCTCAAGTCCGTTGAGATTGGTGTACTTGAACCGCAGATGGAGCGGTATCTCAAGATAGTGGAGATATGTGCGCTCGTTGCCGTAACCCTCCGACGCCCACACGCGACGCTCGCCAAGGTGCATTGTCGCGCCGCGCTGGATATAGAGCAACCCCGCGTCAACGCCAAATCCTATGCCGGGAAACATCATCTCACCTACCACTCCGGCGGTGTACCCGACACTCTGGTCTACGGCAAACAGATCCTGCCTGAACGACAAGGTCGTTATATCAATACCGGCCTGTGCGCCCCAACGAAATTGCCCGTGAGCCACCTGGCCTCCGGCCATGGCGACAATAGCCACCAATGCTATGATTATCTTTCTCATCTGATTCCTTGCTTCTTTGCTTTTATGCAAAGATACGAATAATTATCCGTATAACTATTAAAACGGTGAATCGATATCCTTCAGCAGCGGATGGTGCATATCTTTTTCCGACAATATGATATCGGCGTCCCCAAGACGCCAGTCGATGCCGAGCGCAGGGTCATTCCACGCTATCGCCCCCTCCGACCGGGGGGCATAAAAGTTGTCGCACTTGTATTGGAATATAACGTCGTCACTCAACACGCTGAACCCATGGGCAAACCCGCGCGGGATAAAAAATTGCCGATGATTGTCGGCGGTAAGCTCCACGGCCACATGGCGGCCATAGGTAGGCGAGTTGCGGCGCAAATCGACAGCGACATCAAGCACTGCCCCTACCACGACACGCACCAGTTTGCTCTGGGCAAACGGTGGTGCCTGAAAGTGCAGTCCGCGCAACACGCCCCGGCGCGAGCGGCTCTCATTGTCCTGCACAAATGTGACATCGGCAACCTTTTCCCGAAACTCACGCTCGGAATACGACTCAAAAAAGTATCCCCGCGCATCGCCGAATATCCGAGGCTCGATAATCACCGGCCCCTCTATATCAGTCTTTATTACTTCCATGCTTGATTATAGCGATTGATATTATAAATGCTTATAAGACTTACAATGATTCACAAAAACTTGTGGCTATTCAAGTCCCAGTTCGCGGATGACCTTCAGCAGGTATTGCCCATACTGGTTCTTGAGCATCGGCCTGGCAAGCTCACGCATACGCTCGGCGTCAATCCACCCCTTGCGCAGGGCTATACCTTCGAGACAGGCCACCTTGAGTCCCTGACGTTTCTCTATCACCTCGATATAGTTGCCCGCCTCGGCAAGCGAGTCATGGGTGCCGGTATCGAGCCATGCAAACCCACGACCGAGGGTCTCAACCCTCAGCCGCCCCTCGGCAAGGAACTCTTGGTTGACAGTGGTTATCTCAAGCTCACCACGGGCCGACGGCTTGATGCGGGCAGCCACGTCCACCACCTTGTTGGGATAGAAATAGAGACCCGTCACGGCATAATTGCTCTTGGGATTGGCGGGCTTCTCCTCTATCGACAGGCAATGGCCCGTCGCATCAAACTCCGCGACGCCATAACGCTCCGGGTCATTCACCCAGTAGCCAAACACGGTAGCCATCCCGTCCTCATGGGCGGCACGGACCGCCTCATTGAGTTGTGCCGTGAATCCGTTGCCGTGAAATATATTGTCACCGAGCACCAGACACACTTCGTCGTCACCGATAAACTCACGGCCTATGATAAATGCCTGCGCCAAGCCGTCGGGCGACGGCTGCTCGGCATATTCAAACCTCACGCCATAGTCGCTGCCGTCGCCAAGCAACCGCTTGAAACCCGGCAAATCCTGGGGAGTTGAGATAATGAGTATCTCACGTATCCCGGCGAGCATCAACACTGACAGCGGATAATAAATCATCGGCTTGTCATAGACGGGGAGCAACTGCTTTGAGACCCCCTTGGTGATGGGATAAAGTCGCGTTCCCGACCCGCCGGCCAATACTATTCCTTTCATTTTATTTTGGACTCTAATTGTTTTTTTATATGCGCAAAGATACTCATTCTGACGTCTACGGCAAATGATGCGGCGTCTTATTTCACCACCACACGACGTGAGCCTTCCCCGACGACAACGACATACACGCCTGGGGCAAGGTCGACGACAGCCTCCCGGTCGACCGTGGCGGCATAACGCAACGAGGCATCGGTGGCATAAACCGATACCGGCACTGCCTCCCGCGTCTCCACCACAAGACGGCCGCCTCGGCAATAGGCATCCCATCCTGCGATACCCTCCACATCGTCCACACCGCTGCTCGCGCTATAGTCAGATATGGTGACATCGTCGATATTGACACGCTTTCCCGACTGTTGCTGAAGGCGCACCCGCGTGGCGTCGGCACGGTTGACGGCAACAGAGTACCGTGTGAGCGTCGTGCCCTTTACGGTCACGGGGACACCGGCGGACTTCCATGTCTTGCCTCCGTCAGCCGAATATTCCACAACTATGACCGCCTCGGCATCCTTGCCATTGTAGGGCGCGGCATAGAATGTCACAGTGCCGATACCACCGGCCTTGTCCTCGGCCATAGCTATCGAGCTGTCGGCATTCTTGCCGAGACACACCGACTGGGCGCCGTTGCGCAGGTCGCCCGACCGTGACGCTATCCCGGCATCCATCAGCAGCCATGCACATGCAGTCCCGCTATAGGTGACACCAGTCTTGTAGGGAGCCACAACAGTAGTGGCAGTCGCCTCAAAATCCTCCTTGAACGACACCGTGGCGGCGCAACGCCCCGTGAAGTCCTCGCTCTCGGCATCATAGTCGCCGACCGAGGCCGTGAGGCTGCCTGTATATGTGCCCGCGTCACACGCCCCGAGACGGAGGTATACGCGCTCCTCATCGGGAGTGATGACGACGCTCTGCGACCAACCGCTCTTGTCGGTCGACAGCTCAAACGGCTTGCCGACGCTCACGGTTATGTCGTCATATATATTCTCGACCAAAAGCGTCACCTCCACCGGCTCGGAACATTCGCCGGGACGAGATGCCATAGTCATCCCCGCAATGCTACCAAACTGGATGTCAGGCATCGGGGCCGTGGTTATCACGCTCATGCGCTCCGACACGAGACTATTGGACGAGACAGTATATGTGTATTCGGTCTCGGCATCAAGGCCACTGACACGATGGCTCTCGACCGCAGCGTCCACCTGCACGGGATAGCCGTCGAGCATCCGTCCGTCGCGATAGACGCTGACCGTGTAACGCGAGCCGTCACCGATGTTGCCCCATCTTATCGTGAACCCGTCGTCGGCCACGTCGGAAGCCTTTTCGACCGGCAGGCCGTCGACCGCCTCGGCACGCAGGGTGAGCGTCGAGCGACACTCACCCGAAGAGAGCACCACGGAGCCTATGGTCGATGAGGCTGTCGCCACAAGGTATGACACACGCAGTGTCGCGCCCTCGGCGCTGCACACATCCGACACGGGCAGAGTCCTCTCGCTCACTGTAAAGCCCGTTCCGGCCACCGAGACAGTGACATCGTCTTTCAAGCCGGTACCCTTCACCACCACGTCACGTGTACGCGCCACATTGACAGCCGTGACACCAAAGTCAATGACTGTGCCGTCGACGGGCAGCGTTATCATAGGAGTGACCTCGCCTCCGGGCGTCCATCCCACCGTCTGCTTGTCGCCCCATATATACTCCACCAACTCGGGATGGTCTATAAACGGGTTGCGGTTGTCCTGATAGGAGTATACGGCATCATTTCGGTCGGTCTCTTTCTTGCTCACAGGGTCCTGGCGATGCCACTTCAACAGCAGGTTGACCGCCCATGTCGTGTAGCATGGGTAATTGTTTCCGGCCAGCATCGGGCTTGACCAGCCCGAAATCCTGTCATTGTAACATGCCGCCATATAGAAATATGTGCGGGCAAAGTCACCCTTATACTCGTCGTCAGGCTCAAACACCGTGCCGCTGTAGCCGGGAAATGTCGACCGGCCGAGCCGCCCGAGAGCCTTAGCTCCGGCCGATGTCCCACCCTCGCATTCGCCATAGGGATGATTGCTGCGCTGTCCGTTGACCTTGCCGTCGGTGGGATACACGTGGAAAGCATCACTCTTCATCGGCGACGCCTCCTTAAACCAGCTCTTGGGGAACGAGTGCTCGCGGTTGTAGCAGTCGCCGACATTCTTATAGTTGCCGCATTGCTTTGTCCCGTAACTGAACTCCACGGTCGAATACATGTCCCATATCTTGCCGTTGGGCCGCACGTCGCTCGTGCGGTAGACGCTCCACAGCCCGTCATATCCCACATTATGGTGATCGGATATGACATCACGCAGGGCGACAAGGAGCGCACGCCCCGACTTGCCCTCACATGACCTGTAATAGCCTGCCGGAGCCTCGGCATGGCTGACTGCACCAAGGATGAATGATAGAACCAGAGCGGCCGAAGCCGACATACTGTGCCTGTACATGGTAATTATAGTTTTGACGCGGTAATAGACATAAAAAAATTTGCGACCTCAAATATAGCCATTTTTAAAGTACCAAAAAAGTCAGCGCGACAAAATATTTTGTCGCGCTGACTTAGCGGAGAGACAGGGATTCGAACCCTGGGTACCCAAAGGGTACAACGGTTTTCGAGACCGCCCCGATCGACCACTCCGGCATCTCTCCAAGGGATTGGTCGCTCAATCGGAGGGCAAAGTTACTGTTTTTTTTACTCTCCACAAATTTTTCCGCACAAAACTACGCAAAAAAATTTCCGCACAAAGACACACCGGAGATGTGGAGGTCATACAGCACCATCATAATAACCAACCAATGCGGGGACTCAGTTGCAGCCGATGGTGGCGAGGAGGTCGACGACGGCCTCGCGGGGAGTGGGGTTGCGCTCGAGGCACTTGATGAACAGCGAACCGATGATGCCGCCGGCCGAGTGACGGCATACGGCCTCGTAGGTCTCGGGATTGGAGATACCGAATCCGATGAGGCGTTCATGCTTGAGCGGCAGCGAGGCGATACGGGCGAAATAGCCCTGCTGGACGTCATCGAAACGGTCTTTGGTGCCGGTGGTGGAGGCTGTGGAGACCATGTAGATAAATCCCGAGCAGTGCTCGTCGATGAGACGGATGCGCTCCTCGGAGGTCTCGGGGGTGATGAGCATGATGATGGGGAGATCGTAGCGGTCGCATAGCGGCTTGTAGTCGCGCAGATAGTCGGCAAACGGCAAGTCGGGAATGATCAGCGCGTCGATGCCCACCTCCTTGCAGCGGCGGAACAGCGGCTCTATGCCATACTGCATCATCGGGTTGAGATAGCCCATCAGCACCAACGGCACCTCACCCGCCGACTCGCGGGCGGCGGCCACCTGATCGAGCAGCAGCGACAGGGTCATGCCGTTGCGCAACGCCACGGTGCTGCTCTGCTGTATGACAGGCCCGTCGGCCATAGGGTCGGAGAACGGCACACCGACCTCTATCATGTCGACACCCCGGGCGGCAAGCTGGGCGATAATCTCGCCCGAGGAGTCGAGCGTGGGAAATCCGGCAGTGAAGTATACCGAGAGGAGATTTTTATTTTTTCTTCCAAAAAGGGATTGTAAGCGATTCATCTTCATTGAATTTACGGAGTGATACGATAAAATTTGCAAGCCGCGTGATATCCTTTACGCCCGGGGAGACCTCAAAGCGGCTGTTGAGGTCGATACCCGCCATCTTGGGGCGCATGGCGTCGATTATGGCATCGGTGTCTTCAGGCCCGATGCCCCCACTTAGCAGATAGGGAGTCGCCAAGGGATAACTGTCGAGCAGCGACCATCGGAACTTGCGCCCCGACCCTCCCCGGCGGGAGGTCTTTGTGTCAAACAGGTAGAGGTCAGCCGCGTCCTCGTAAGGCTCTATATCCTGCCATCGGGTGTCGTCGCTTACGCCGAAAGCCTTGAACACCGTGTAGCCCGCGTCGCGCAAACGGCGGCACATCCCGGGCGTCTCGTCGCCGTGGAGCTGCACGATTTTGATGCCGTAGCGGTCGCAGGTCGCGGTAATCCTGTCGTAATCCTCATTGACAAACACCCCGACCGGATGGACAAATCCGGGAAGGGAGGCTATGACCTCCGGGGCGAGATTGCCCGCATAACGTGGGGAACGGGGATAGAAGATAAACCCCATCAACATCGGGGTGAGTGTCGCCACGTCGGCGATATTGTCGGCATCCCGCATCCCGCACACCTTTATTATGCGGTCGCTGTGGCGCTGTGCGTTAAACTGTTCCATTGATAAAATTTTTAAGCGTTTCGCCAGGGTCGGCTGTCTTCATGAATGTCTCGCCGATGAGGAATCCACGGTAGCCCAACTCACGGAGAGCCTCCACGTCCTCCATCGTGCGCAACCCGCTCTCGGCGACCTTGACCGTTCCGGCGGGAAGCAGGCGAGCCATCTCGGACGATATGGCCGTGTCGGTGACAAACGTCGACAGATTGCGGTTGTTGACTCCCACCATATCCGTGTCGGGGACAAACTTCTGCAACTCCTCCATCGCGTGAAGCTCAAGCAGGGTCTCAAGCCCAAGGCGATGGGCCTCGGCGATAAAACGGGCAATCTCCTCACGGGTAAGCGCGGACGCTATCAGCAATATTGCGTCCGCGCCATAGACACGCGCCTGGTGTATCTGATACTCATCGACGATAAAATCCTTGCGCAGCAGCGGCAACGCGACAGTTGCGCGGGCAATGGCGAGGTCACTCAACGCGCCGCCAAAGTATGGGGTGTCGGTCAGCACGGAGCACGCCGACGCCCCTCCCCGCTCATAGCCACCCACCACCTTGGCCACATCGGCCAAGGGGTGAATCTCCCCCTTGGAGGGGGAACGCCGCTTGCACTCGGCTATAATACCGGCAGGACTTGCCGCCAGCGCGCCGCTCATAGAGACCGTGGGCACGATGACCGCCTCGGCCATCTCCCGCATGACTCCGGGGGCGACGAGTGCCTTTGTAGCCACGACCTCACGCCGCTTGTCGGCGATTATACGATCCAATACATTGTTCATCATACCGGCATCAGCTATTGAGTTTAACAAACTTCTCAAACGATGACAACGCCCTGCCCGAGGAGATGGATTCCTCGGCCTGACGCCGAGCCTCGTCAATCGACAGGGAGGGGTCGAGTGTGCGGATGGCAAATGCCGAGTTGGCGACGACACAGTTTTTCTGCGCCACGGTGGCGCGGTCGTTCAGCACGTCGTCAAATATGCGGGCGGCATCCTCGACAGTATCGCCTCCCGACAGGGCCTCCTGCGTGGCACGCTCCCATCCGAGTTGCTCGGGGGTATAGAGACGCTCCCCCTCTGCCGACGCCACCTTGAACGGGGCTGTGAGCGAAATCTCGTCGTAGCCGTCGAGCGAGTGGACGATGGTGCAGTTTATACCCTCGTTCTGGGCTATATAGTTGTATAGGCGCATCAGCTTGAGATTATAGACCCCGAGGAGCTGGCATCTGGGCATCATGGGGTTGACCAACGGGCCGAGCATGTTGAAAAATGTCCTCACGCCGAGAGCCTTGCGCACCGGTCCGACACTCTTGAGGGCAGGACTGAAGAACGGGGCGTGGAGGTAGCACACTCCGCTGTCATCGAGCGACCGCTGCAGTCGCTCCATGTCGGAGGTGAAGTGCACGCCGTGCTGCTCCAGCACGTTTGACGCTCCCGAGATGGAGCTGGCGCCATAGTTGCCGTGCTTGACGACCTTGCGGCCTGTCCCCGCCACCACAAAGCATGAGGCGGTGGAGATGTTGAACGTGTTCTTGCCGTCGCCGCCCGTCCCCACGATGTCTATCGCCTTGACATCGCCGAAGTCTACGGGCAGACGCCGCTCCAGTATCGCGTCACGGAATCCGGTAAGCTCGTCGGTGGTGATGGAGCGCATCAGGAACACCGTCATAAATGCCGACAGCTGGCTGTCGTTGTACATGCCGTCGGCGATGTTGAGCAGCACGTCGCGGGCCTCGGCACGGGTCAGGTTGCGGTGCTCAAACATTTTATACAGTAGATTTTTCATCTTCGATTATTCTTTTAATAGGTTAGCTTGGGGATGTCAGTGTTTCAGCCAGTTGTCAATCATCTTCAGCCCGTCGGGAGTGAGGATTGACTCGGGGTGAAACTGCACGCCGCGCACGTCATGGCGGCGGTGGCGCAACGCCATGATGCGCCCCTCGTCATCAACGGCGGTAATCTCAAGTTCATCCTCGGGAAATCCCTCGCGGTCGACCACCCATGAATGGTAACGTCCCACGGGTATCGTCGCGGGAAGCCCGGCAAACAGGTAGTCATCGGCAATGACGCGCACGGGCGTCTGTATGCCGTGGTAGACCTTGGGGAGGTTGAGCAGCCGCGCCCCGAAACGCTCGCCGATGGCCTGCTCGCCCAGGCATATGCCGAGTATCGGTTTGCTCTCGGCATATGTCGCGAGCAGGTCGGGCAACAGACCGCTCTCCGACGGGATGCCGGGACCGGGCGAAAGAATTATCTTGTCGTACCCGGCGATTTCGTCAAGGGTGATGCGGTCGTTGCGCACGACGTCAGGCTCATAACCGAGCTGCCGCACAGCGTGGACTATATTATAGGTAAATGAGTCGTAGTTGTCAAATATGAGAAGTTTCATCGTCGTTATCGTATTAATGAATTGCACATCCTGTTATTGTCCGAAACTCTCGGCATATTTCACGGCCTTGGTCAGTGCGCCGAGCTTATTATTGGTCTCCTGTAGCTCCTTCTCGGGGTCGGAATGAGCCACGATGCCCGCCCCAGCCTGCGAATATAGGCGGTTGCCGTAGCTGAGGAAGCTGCGTATGGTGATGGCCTGGTTGAGGTCGCCTCCAAACCCGATGTAGCCGATGCAGCCGCCGTATATCATGCGGTTGTGAGGCTCTATCCCGTCTATAAGCTGCATCGCCCTCACCTTGGGTGCGCCACTCAGTGTCCCGGCGGGGAAAGTGTCGGCAAAGAGCCGGAAGATGTTGGCATCCTCGGGGAGAATCGCGCTCACTCGCGACACCATGTGGATGACATGGCTGTAAAACTGTATCTGACGCAGGAACTCGATGCTCACCTTGCCGCCGCCACGGCTCAGGTCGTTGCGGGCGAGGTCGACGAGCATGATATGCTCGGCATTCTCCTTCTCGTCCCCCAGCAGCGCCTTGGCAAGCTCATGGTCGCGTGCGTCGTCGCCGGTGCGCTTGAACGTGCCGGCTATTGGGTCGATATATGCCTTTCCACCCTTGACGCGCAGATGGGTCTCGGGTGAGGAGCCGAAGACCTTGAACGCGCCGAAGTCGAAGTAGAACAGGTAGGGGGACGGGTTGACACAACGCAGGGCACGGTAGACGTTGAACTCATCGCCGGTAAATCCCTGCGAGAACCGCCGCGAGAGCACTATCTGGAACACGTCGCCGCGCAATGCGTGGCGCACGCCCTCGCGCACCATCTCCCGGTATTGCTCGTCGGTGATGGGCGACACGGCCTCACCTTGCAGGCGGAAGGGGTACTGTGGCATGTTGTGATTGTGGATTATCCCGACTATATCCCCGGCGCGTGAGGTGTCGCCATCGGGAATATTCTCCACGATTGTCATCTGGTTTTTGTAGTGGTTTACCTCGATGACAAAACGGTATAGGATATAGAGCATGTCGGGGATGCCGGCAAAACAGGCCTCCTTGGGCTGTATGGCTACATTTTCAAAGTATCGCACGGCATCATAGGCCGTGTAGCCGAACAGGCCGTTGCTCACGCTGCGGTCGCCCGTGATGTCATAGCTGCCGATGTAGCCCCTTAGTCGCTCCACCACGTCGGTCGTGGCATCTATGGCGGTGGCGATGGTTGTGCCGTCGGGATAGGTCTCGGTTATCGTCTCGTCCTCGACCCTGAACGAGGCTATCGGCTCGACGCCGATATATGAGACGCTGTTTTGGGTCGTGTGGTAGTCGGAACTTTCAAGCAGCGCGCTACGGGTGTAGAGGTCGCGTATCTTGAGGTATATACCCACCGGCGTCTCAAGGTCGGCGGGAATGGTGAGGGTCGTCGTATGCAGATGATATCTCATGTCCGTATGGATTGTATGTGTTGGTTAAAGTGTGATTTTGTCACGGTAGGCGAGATAGGTCGCCATATCCTTGTCGCCGCGTCCCGACAGGTTGACCACCACTATGTCGTCGGGGGCAAACTGCTTGCGGTCGAGCACGCCGAGGGCATGGGCGCTTTCGAGAGCGGGGATGATGCCCTCAAGTGCGGTAAGGCGATAGGCCGCCCTCAATGCCTCGTCGTCATTGATGGCTATCACCTCGCTGCGGCCGGTAGAGGCGAGATGGGCGTGGAGCGGGCCGATGCCTGGATAGTCAAGACCTGCGGAAATCGAATATGGCTCGGTAATCTGCCCGTCGGGGGTCTGCATCACCACGGTGCGCGCACCGTGGATGATACCCTCTCGCCCGAGCTTTATCGTGGCCGCGCTCATGTCGGTGTCCACCCCCTTGCCTCCGGCCTCGGCGGCGATGAGCTTCACCTCGGGGGTGTTGATAAAGTGATAGAATGCCCCGGCGGCATTGCTGCCACCGCCCACACAGGCTATCACGTAGTCGGGATTCTCTCTCCCGGTCTGCTCCTTGAGCTGGCTTTTTATCTCCTCGGAGATTACACTCTGGAACTTGGCGACCATCGACGGGTAAGGGTGCGGGCCGACGGTGGAGCCGATAACATAAAACGTATCGACCGGGTTGCAGCACCAGTCGCGTATCGCCTCGTTGGTGGCATCCTTTAGCGTCTGGTTGCCGCTCGTCACGGGGACTACCGTCGCTCCGAGCATCTTCATGCGCTCGACGTTGGGCTGCTGTCGGGCGACATCGGTCGCGCCCATGTACACGACACACTGCAGCCCCATCAGGGCGCACACCGTCGCCGTGGCAACGCCATGCTGTCCCGCGCCGGTCTCGGCGATGATGCGGGTCTTGCCCATGCGCTTGGCGAGGAGCACCGATCCTATGGCATTGTTTATCTTGTGTGCCCCGGTGTGGTTGAGGTCCTCGCGCTTGAGGTAGATGTTGGTGCCGTAGTGTGCACTCAGGCGGTCGGCGCGGTAGAGTGCCGAGGGTCGGCCTACGTAGTCCTTGAGCAGGCGGTCAAACTCGGCCTTGAACTGCGGGTCGCTCTCGGCCTCGGCATATGCCTTGCGCAGATTCTCAACGTTGCGGTAAAGTATCTCGGGGATATACGCGCCGCCAAAGCGTCCGTAAAATCCCTCGTCGTCGACAAACATGTCATTGATTTTCTCGCTCATTGTCGTGATATGTATAATTTTTATTTCTGTAATACGTCTGTAAAGAGACAGGCCATCGATATTTTTCGATGGCCTGCCCTATTTTATAAATCTTAAAGTTATGTCCGGTTGAGACTATTAAACACAACATCAACGCCATCGAAGTATCACCTCGCGACGCCACCAATTATTTGCATTATTGAATAAATATGCCATTTTGTTGAGTTTTATACTGCAAATATACTACTTTTATAACTACAAACAAATATTTACGCAAAAAAGTTACTCTTTTACCCTACTAATTGTCAATAATTCCGTGGGTATTGCAAGACTGCCTATTCATATCAAAGTAGAGAAGATATTGCAGAACCCACAGATTTGCCGTCCCATATGTAGGGTCGCGACCTGTCGCGACCCTACTTTGGCTTGAATTTGCGGTTATGCAACACCCTCCTAAAGATTTACCGGTAGCTTTTACCATACATCAATCGGGTAAAATAAAAAAGGAGCTTTTTCGCAAAGCTCCTTTTTTATTGGGTTTCCAATAGGTACAATTTCTAAGGTAAAAAAGATTGTTTTAGGTTTGTGATACAAAGATGACCCTTTTTGTGGTCATGACCAAATTATTTCATATGTCCTATAACATATCTCTTTAATCAGTTCAGTTAAATCCGCAATATTTCAGGCCACAATCCATTGATTTTTCATTCGATACGATATTTTACAGTAGCGGAAGTGCTGATAGTTAAAAATCGTTACACCGTTACATTGTCCGCATTTCTGATGCAAAATGCGGGATTTACTCACGAAAATAGCGCAACTCGACATCGTGGCCATCATAGACGGCATAGGAGAAATGATGTATCCAATCACCGAGGACTATCAGCCTTGACGTCTCCGAGAGAGGATAGTCGAGCACGATGTGATGATGCCCGAGGATAAAATAGTCAATGTCGAGGTGCGAGGCAAGGTATTCGCGGGCAAAGGCGATAAACGGCTCGTCGTCGCGGCCCGAGAATACGGGGATGTCGTCGCTGTAGTCGCGGCTGCTCGACGACCACCTGTGGGCAAACGGGACAGTCCATCGCGGATGGATAGCCGAGAAGAGCCGTTGACATGTGCGGTTGCGGAACATCGAGCGGATAAACCTGAACCCGCGCGGCAACCGTCCGAGGCCATCGCCATGAGACAGGAAAAACCGCTTGCCCCCAAGCTCGACCACCTCATAGCCGTCGACCACCCTCACCCCAAGCTCGCGGGGGATGTAGTCGCTAATCCATATGTCATGATTGCCGATAAACCATGTCACCCTTACCCCACTGTCGGCAAGCCGCGCCACCGCGCCAAAAAAACGTGTGAACCCGCGAGGCACGACATAGCGGTATTCATACCAGTAGTCGAGCACGTCGCCGAGCATATACAGCTCGGCGGCATCACCAGCAATACTGTCGAGCCACTTCACCACGCGCCGCTCATACTCCAGCGGATCGCCGAGGTAGGTCGCCCCGAGGTGCATGTCGGAGATGAAATATATCTTATCGCGTGTTGCCATCTGCGCTCAGGTGGAGTCGTTAGAGAAATCCGAGGTCAAGCTTGGCCTCCTCGCTCATCATATCCTTGGTCCACTCCGGCTCAAAGACGATGCGTATCTCGACGCTCTTTATCCCCTCGATGCTCTCGAGCTTTATGCGGGCATCGTCGACGATGAAGTCGGCGGCAGGACAGTTGGGCGCGGTGAGCGTCATGTCGATTTTCAGGTTGCCGTCATCATCGAGGTCTATCTTATAGATTAGCCCCAATTCATATATATCGATGGGAATCTCGGGATCATAGACCGTCTTGAGCATCTTGACAATCTTCTCCTCAAGTTCAAGTTTTTTTTCGCTATCCATAAGTGTCTATTCAAAATTAAACGATATGTTGACTCTTGTGGCCCTTGGAAAAATCTTTTATACTCTCTGCGCTTTATTTTGGTAAAAATAAATCTCGCATACAGTATAAATTAATTTTGAATAGCCACTTAATATTGCAAAATTATAAATTCTTATCTTACTCTCCAAACATCACATGTCAAGAAAAGATTTTGTAACTTTGCATTTGACGGCTCTCATGCCTCGTGGTCGCGACAGGCCGCGACCCTACAGACATATAACCCTTTGCAAGTCATGAACACCGACCGACATCCATCCGCGCCACCCGTCACGGCGATAATCGTCGCCGGGGGCACCGGCAGCCGCTTTGGCGCCGATATCCCCAAGCAATATTGCCTGCTTAAGGGACGTCCCGTGCTGATGCACGCCATCGACGCCATGCGCCGTGCAATCCCCGGGGCGCGGCTCGCTGTGGTGATAAGCCGCGAGATGGAGCCGCTATGGCATGAGCTGTGCACGAAACATCGGTTTGACTCGCCGCAGGTGGTCTACGGCGGGCCGACACGGTGGGAGTCGGTGGCCAACGCCCTGCGTGCGCTCGGCATTTCCGCCGACTCTACCGGCATTGTCGCCATCCACGACGGGGCGCGCCCCATCCCCTCCCCCGACATGACGCGCCGTGTCATCGACGAGGCGTCACTACACCACGGCGCGATACCCGCCACGGCTGTCACCGACTCTCTGCGCGAGATTGATCCCACGGCCAGGACGTCACGTCCCGTCGACCGCTCGCTCTACCGGGCCGTGCAGACCCCACAGGCATTCCCCGCCGGGCCGATTGCCGAGGCCTACGCCCTCCCCTACGACCCGGCGTTCACCGACGACGCGTCGGTGATGATGGCGGCAGGCTATGGCGACATAGTCCTCGTGGAGGGCGACCCGTGCAACATCAAGATAACCCATCCCGCCGACATAGAGATTGCCGGTATAATGATGCGCCACCGATGAGAGCACTCCACGACCTCGACATAACCTACCTCAAGGGGGTCGGGCCAAAGCGTGCCGAGCTGCTTGACAAGCAGCTCAAAATAAAGACCTACCACGACCTGGTCTACCACTTCCCGACGCGATATGTCGACCGCTCCTCCATCTACCGCATCCGCGACCTCGCGGGCGACATGGCGTCGCTACAGCTGCGCGGGCGGTTTGTCTCCTTCACCGAACAGGGCGAGGGGGCGAAACGACGTCTCGTGGGGCTGTTTTCCGACGGCACGGGCACGATGGAGGTCGTGTGGTTCAAGCGCACCGCCCAGATACGCCGCGCGCTGCTGACGGGCAACGAGTACATACTGTTCGGACAGCCGTCACAGTTCAACGGACGCTGGAGCATGGTGCACCCCGAGGTGGACGCCGCCGGCTCCACGGGCGCGATGCAGGGACTGCGTGGCGTCTATCCGCTCACCGAGCCGCTGCGCAACGCGGGATTTTCCTCGCGCACGATTTTCACCCTCGTGCAGGGCGCGCTCGCCGCCGCGCCGTCGCTGCCCGAGACACTACCCTCCGACATCATCGCCCGCTACGGGCTGATGCCGCTGCGCGATGCCCTCGTGGCGGCCCACAACCCCCAATCGCCCGAACAGCTACAGCGGGCGCGGTTGAGGCTGAAGTTTGAGGAACTGTTCTACATACAGCTCAACATGCAACGGTATTGCCGCCGGCGCAAGGCGATGAGCAACGGTTTCCGATTCTCGCGCATCGGGCGGTTTTTCAACACATTCTACTCCGAGTGCCTCCCCTTTGAGCTGACAGGCGCGCAGAAGCGCGTCATCAAGGAGATACGCGCCGACATGGGCAGCGGACGGCAGATGAACCGCCTGCTACAGGGGGATGTAGGCTCGGGCAAGACCCTCGTCGCGCTGCTCTGTATGCTCATCGCGCTCGACAACGGCACCCAGGCGTGCCTGATGGCCCCGACCGAGATACTCGCCACCCAACATTACGAGACAATCTCGGCACTCGCCGCCCCGATAGGCATCAACGTCAAGCTCCTGACAGGCTCCACACGCAAGCGGGAGCGCGAGGCAATCCATGCCGCCCTCACCGACGGCTCGCTGCATATACTCATCGGCACACACGCCGTCATCGAGGACAACGTGCAGTTCCGCAATCTCGGCTTCGTGGTCATCGACGAGCAACACCGCTTTGGCGTCGCCCAGCGTGCCAAGCTGTGGAAAAAGAGCCTCACACCTCCCCATGTGCTCGTCATGACAGCCACCCCCATCCCCCGCACACTCGCCATGACCGTCTACGGCGACCTCGACGTGTCGGTCATCGACGAGCTTCCCCCGGGGCGCAAGCCGGTGCAGACCCTGCTGCGCTACGACAACAGCCGCTTTGCCGTCTATCAGGCCATCGGGCGGCAACTCCGCGAGGGGCGCCAGGTCTACATCGTCTACCCTCTCATCGAGGAAAACGAGAAGCTCGACCTGCGCTCGCTCGAGGAGGGCTACGAGCTTATCCGCGAGACATTCCCGAGCTATCGTGTGGCCTACGTTCACGGACGCATGAAACCGGCCGAAAAAGACCGGCAGATGGAGCTGTTCGCCACCCATAAGGCCGATATCCTCGTGGCGACAACCGTCATCGAGGTGGGGGTCAACGTCCCCAATGCCTCCACGATGCTCATAGAGAACGCCGAGCGGTTTGGCCTGTCGCAGCTCCACCAGCTGCGCGGCCGCGTGGGACGCGGTGCCGACCAAAGCTACTGCATCCTGATGACAAAGGTGAAGATTGCACGCGAGACCCGCCAGCGGCTTGAACTGATGACCTCGACCACCGACGGATTTGTCATCGCCGAGGCCGACCTGAAGATGCGCGGGCCCGGCGACATCGAGGGCACCCTACAGAGCGGCATCGCCTTTGACCTGCACATAGCCAACCTCGCCACCGACGGCCAGATAATCCAGATGGCCCGCGACGCCGCCGACGACCTCCTCGATGCCGACCCCGACCTGTCGCGCCCCGACCACGCCATGCTCCACGCCCCACTGCGTCGCCTCTTCCACAAGTCCATCGACTGGAGCCTCATCTCCTGATGCCCCGGTGCCGCCATAACAGCCATAAAGAGAAAGCCCATGCGCCAAAGATTGCAGTAGGGTCGCGACCTGTCGCGACCGCAACCTAAGCCACCGACCACGCCACGACATCCCATGCCGACTGTGATAGTCGCGGTCGCGACAGGTCGCGACACTACAGACAAAAAAAGCCCGCACGTCGGTGGAGACGCACGGGTATAAACAATAGTCAAATTAACAGTCAGGGAAAGCCGCTTACCTAACGAGCACTTTCTTGCCGCCCACAATGTAGATGCCGGCGGGAAGACCCTCGGTAGCATTGTCGGCAGCAACGTTGGCGCGTACCACAACGCCTGTCAGGCTGATGACATCGACATTGGCAGCCACGGCAGCCTCAATGGACTCGATGGCAGTAACAGAACCGACCTCATAGCTCAACGGCTTGGTCATGCTCAGACCACCCTCTACAGGACAACGGAAATGGAAAGCAATCACGTCTCCAAGCTCGTATGTATTGGTGGTGGTAAATGTATATACATTCCCGTCACGTTTCATATTGTTGAACTGAGGCTCGCGTCCGGGGGTAAACCACTCGACATTGGCAGTGCCCGATGCAGGCTGATTGGCTACCTCGGCACGTATCGAGAGGGTCTTGTCGGCATTGTAGGTGATAGCATAGTCGATAGTGGGGGCCCACTGCTCGCCACCGGGAGAGGCAATCTCCTGCCATCCGTCAGCGCCGGCCGCCACAGTACCCTCATTGCCGCCGGAGATTGACTCGTCGCCGCCCTCCTTCACTTTCAGGTCAACGCCCTGGTCATTGGGCAGGGCATTGATGGTCTTGCCGTCAACCTCAATCTGCGACTTGAACCACACTGTCATGTTGCCGGTCATATCCTCGACAAGGATTGAGCCTTTGAGGGTGTTGGCCTCGCCCATGCAGACATTGCCGGGAGCGTCAAGCCATACACGTACCGAAGTAGGCTCTTCAACATTGTTCTTGAGGGTTATCTCATAATTAAAACGGCAGGATGTAGAGTTTACAGGCTCGATATTGTACTCGATTGCAGCCTCAAGCTCCTTAGACTCCTCGATGGGGTTGTCATTGCCGGCCTTGAGCACAACATTGCGATACTCTATCGTCTTGCCATTGGCGTCGGCATCGTACGGGCCGGTCACAAAACTGGGGCAAAAAGTTGTAGTAGCCTTGACTTGAGAGGCCTTTTCTTGGCCAAGCCAATCGTTTATGTTGATGGAGACCTTATGGAACTCACCGTCACGCTCAGTCATTTCATATATGCCCTCCTGCGTGGGGCCACCGCCCTGGTACTCAGCCTTGAACTTCAACTCGCCTTCCCATGTGGTCTTCACCTCAAATTCAATGGTGCAGTCATTCTGCGTGGTGATACGCGGGTCAAACTCGCTTGTCGGGATGGGAAGCCAGACAGCTGTCCAGCCGGCTCCTGCCGCCTGATTGAACGTGATAGAGAGCGATTCCCATGCCGTGCCGGTAGGATTGGCTATAGTCACGGCACAATTTTGGTCACCGTTGCCCTGGGGAATCAATTGCACTTGGTTGGCACCTTCGGCCTTGCCGAAAATCACATACTCCTTAAGGTCTTGTGCCGATGCCGTCATGACAGCGGCCACACTCATCACTCCGAGTATAAACTTCTTCATCTTACTGTGTTGTTAGGTAAAAAAATTATTGTATTTAATGTGGGGACGCTGTTTCTCGACCCTGCATGGGCGTTGAAGGCAACGTCTCCACATTCATTAGTCTGCTACTATATCAATAGCCGGGGTTCTGCTTCACGCCCGGGTTGAGGCGGCACTCCTTGGCAGGATAAGGCAGACGCTCGTTGACGCCGGCGCGGAAACCGTTGCCGGGGTTGGACGATGCATCAGGAGCAGTTGTCCAGTCGGGAAGCAGGTTGGGAGTAACCTTGCCTTGATCCTTTAGGACAGTGGCAGCTTCGCCCCAACGCACGAGGTCAAACCAGCGGTTGTGCTCGTTGTAAAGCTCGCAGCGGCGCTCCAGCTTGATCTGCTCCAGTGTCACCGAGCCGTAAGGGGTAGCGCGGGCACGGTCGCGCACCTCGTTGACGAGGTCCTTGGCACGGCCGGGGTTGCCGGCACGGAAGTAGCACTCGGCAGCGTTGAGCAGTACCTCGGCATAGCGCATGTAGCGGCCGGTGGTCTGACAGAAGATGTTCCATCCGCCATTGTCATGCACCATGTCGGAGATGAGGAAGCGGTTTTTCCAGTTGAAGTACTGGTCGTGACCGTGGAGATAGGTGATGAGCTTGAGGCCCATATAGTTCTTGACCCAGTCGGAGGTCTTGATGACCTGATTGAGGCGGTAGCCGTTGGCGCCCTCGCATCTCACGAAATCATCGTATGCGCCCTTGCGGGGATTGCAGAAACCATATCCGCTCTGGTTGAAATCCTTGAACTCATCCTTGATGACCTTGACACTAACGGGGCCAAATTGCTTTTCCTCGTATATGCCGCTGTTCTGCCAGTCTATGGCATCGTTGCGCCATCCCGGAGAAATGCATATATAGGACATGAAGTTCCACTTCACCTGATCGGTGGCGTCTGACGGAGCCTGGGTTTCAAGCACGCCCTCGCACGACCAGTTGGTGCGGCTCTTGATGATATCCTCGTACTCACCGCGATAAAGCTCATATTTGCCCGAGAGAATAACCTCGTCTAGTATCTTGGCGGCATCGTCCCACTTTTCCTGGAACATCCACACCTTGCCGAGCATGGCCTTGGCGCCCTCCTGGGTGATATAGGCCATCACCGACTTGTCCTCGGGACCGCTCTTGGACTTGAGCGCGTTCATGTCGATGGCGTGCTTGATATCCTTGGCGGCCTGCTCCATGCACTCGCCGGGCTGGGAGTTCTTCACCTGATACTCCTCGGGCTGCAGCAGATGGTCTACGACCGGCGGGGTACCCCAGAATGCGGCAAGCCAGAAGTGGGCAAATCCACGGAAGAAATATGCCTCGGCCACGCAACGGCGCTTGACCTCGGTCTCGGGATTCTGCTCGGTGAAGCGTCCCACTTTCTCAATGACGAGATTGGAGGCATATATCAGGTTGTACAGCTCCGAATAGTCGGTCTCGACACGCCCGTTCTCGGCATTCACCGTGTAATTGTTCAGGTCATGGTAGTCGGGGTCATCGCCTGCGGTCGAGCCGCCGCAATAGATGTCGTCGGAGAGCATGTTGGCTGTCCATGTCAGGCCGTTGAAATTGTAGAACCAATAGTAATATGCCCCTGACACGGCAGCGAGCGCATCGTCATCGGTCTTATAGTATGTATCCTGTGAACCCATGTCGCCCTTCTTGGCGATATCAAGCTCGTCCTCGCAAGCCACAAACGGGAGACATGCGGCAAGCACCAGCAGGATTGATAATATTTTTCTTTTCATTGATATTCTCTTTTGAAGGGGTTAGATTAGAATGTGATATTGAATCCGAGAACGACTTTCTTGGAGGTCGGGTAAGTACCGAAGTCGATGCCCTGCCCTGAACCGTAGTTGGCCGCTACCTCGGGATCCATGCCGGGATAGCTCGAGAAGGTGAAGAAATCGTCGAGCGAGACGTAGGCGCGGAAATTCTCGACAAAGATTTTGCGTGTCAGGTTCTTGGGGATGGTATATCCGAGCTGAAGCTGACGGATCTTGAAGAAGTCGCCGCTGAACACCATGCCGCTTGAATAGAGGTAGGTGGTGTAGTCGGTCGTCGCCGACGGGAGCTTGGCGGGGTTGGACGGGCTGTTGACGCCGGCGACCCAACGGCCGTCATAGAATACCTCCTTCATACGGTTGGATGTACCCTTGTCGGGACGCTGTATCGCCATGAAGACATCGTTGCCTGCCGTGCCGCTGCCAAAGAATGTGAAGTCAAATCCCTTGTATGCCAAGTTGACGGTGATACCGTAGGTGACATCGGGGATAGCGTCGCCGATATTGGTCTTGTCCTCGGGGGTAAGGCCGGGAATGCCGTCGACCATGTCGTCAAACATCGCCTCGCCTGTCTCCTGGTTTACGCCGAGATACTTGTAGCCGTAGAAGTGCCATACCTTCTCGCCCTCCTCAAAGAGAGTGAGTGTCTGGCCCGAGTAGCCGACACCGTCGATGCGGGGCACCGAGGGGTGGAGCTTCTCGACCTTGTTGTGCAGGGTCGAGAGGTTGGCGTTGACGCTGTAGGAGAAGTCCCCTATGCGGTCCTGCCAGCCGAGGTCAAACTCAAATCCGGAGTTCTTCACCGTACCGGCGTTCATCGGCGACGTGGTGCCGCCGAGCGACAGCGAGGGGATGACACCGTAGAGCAACAGGCCCTCGGTCTTCTTCTGATAGTAGTCAAAGGTGAATGTCAACCGGCTGTTGAAGAATCGCGCATCGAAACCGAGGTCCCACTGGGCCATTTTTTCCCATCCAAGCCCATCATTACCCATCGTCGAGGGCATATAGGTCATGGTGTACTGGTACTGGCCTGTAAAGGGATTGTCGGGGAGGGTCGGGAACTGCGAGCCAAACTGGGTGTTCCACGAGTAGCGCATCTCCTGGGCGTTGTAGCCCTTGGGGTCGAGATGGCGTGCGATATTGGTCGAATAGGAGTAGTTGGACAGCGGAGCCACGGAGCCGTTCTTACCCCAGCTTCCGCGTATCTTCAGGTAGTCCATGGCGGGACGTGACCAGCCCATGAAATCCTCCTGGGAGATGACCCAGCCGGCAGACACTGCGGGGAAGTAGCCCCAGCGGTTCTTCTTGGACAGCTTGGAAAGGTCGTAGGCATCCGCACGGAGAGATGCCTGAATCATATACTTGTTGTCGTAATTGTAGCCGACACGTCCAAACCATGAGTACTGGGCCTCCTCCGACTCTATACCGCCCACCGAAAGGTTGGCATTGGGATTGACAAAGTTGAGATATGCCCAGTTGTCGAAATCAGGGGCCGGGATGACATCAACGTTCACCACGTTGCCGTCGGCATCCTCTGTTGCGGCAGAGGCGCCGCCACCGCTGGTGATGCTGTACTTGGACTTGGAGAATGACATACCTGCCATCGCAGTCACATTGTGCACCTTATTGAATGTCTGGGCATAGTTGAAGAAGTTTTCCCACTGATAATAGATAGTCTGGGCGTTGTTGGCGTTGACGCGGAGCGTACCGTTTGAACGCGAGCCCGACCCGTAGTAGGGAAGCTGCATCTCACGCTCGTGACCCGACCACAAGCGATAGCCGAAACGGGATGTGAACGTAAGGGGTTTCCACGGGTTGAAGTTGAGGTAGGCGCTACCTGTCACGTTGTAACCCTCGCTCTTGCGCTTGGTGTTGTCGCGCTGTATAAGGGGATGCACGTTCTCGGCATCATAGTAGTTTGACACACCGTAATAGTATCCCTCGGGGTTCTTTAGAAGAAGATCCTTGTTCTGGAGCATCTTTGCCGTGAGGTCTTTCTCCTCGTATAGATTGGGGGTAAGTGGGTCGAGACAGTATACCGATGCCATCAGCGACGACACGCCGTCGTTTGACGACACGCTGCGGGTGTTGTAACGCTCCAGTATCTGGGTGGTACCGATTTTCAGCCAAGGCTTGATCTGGTAGTCGGCGTTGATGTTGGCGGTAAGTCGCTGGTAGTAGTCCTGGTCGCCTGCGACAGGGCCGTTGTTGGTCAGGTAGCCGACAGACGCATAGAGAGAGCCTTTATCGTTGGCACCTTCAAAAGTGACATTGTGCTTGAACATGTTGCCATGCTCAAAAGCAACGTCATACCAGTTGGTGTCGGTGATGCCGTTCCATCCGAGATTGAGGATATCCTGCTGGGTGAACAATCCCGACTCCTCCATAAACTCTATGTACTGGTTGGAGTCGAGCATCTTGGGGCGACGTCCGAATGTCTGGTTGGCCCACTGGAAGTCATAGCGGATAGTTCCCCATCCGTTGTTGCCCTTGGAGCCGCTCTTGGTTGTGATGAGCACGACGCCGTTACCGGCCTGCGCGCCATATATGGCAGCCGACGCGGCATCCTTCAGCACCTCCATCGACTCGATGTCGGCGGGGTCGATACCGCTGATGTCGCTGAGGCGCACGCCATCGACGACATAGAGGGGATCCATCGACGAGTTGGACGAGTAACCGCGCACGCGTATCTGCGGTGCCGAGCCGGGAGCGCCGGAAGCGGTCACCACCTGCACGCCCGAGGTCTTGCCCGAGAGGGCCGCCTGGGGGTTGGTGATTGTGCGGTTCTCGATATCGCTGGCCTTCACCGATGCGATAGCGCCAGTGACATCGCTCTTCTTCTGCACGCCGTAGCCGATGACCACCACGTCATCGAGCACCTGGGTGTTGGGCTTGAGGGTCACATTGACCTTGCCGTTGACGGCGGCGATGGTCTGAGGCTCGTAACCGACGTAGGAAATCACGATTTTTGCACCCTGCTTTACATTTAAGGTAAACTCACCGTCATAGTTGGTGGCGGTACCCTGTGTAGTACCCTGCTCCATGACGGTCGCGCCGATAAGCGGCTCGCCCGTCTCATCGACAACGACACCGCTCGTAGTCCACCCCTGGGCAACAGCACTCAGGGCGAGGACGCACAGCATTGCAAAGGCTGCAAGCATCCTTCTGCAATCATGCACATTGAATTTCTTCTTCATGCGATTTGGTAGTTTTTAGGTTATAAAAGTGTTTATTTTAGGTCTCTCGTTTTTTAGCAAAACTAAGTATATTGCAAAATTAATTAACTAAATGTCTGATTATATACAATAGTAATTTTGGGGTAAAGAAAAATCTACTATATCGCTGACTATCAACACCGCAATAGCACGACAAAGTAGATTTGAGCAATAGACTTGAATCAGTTGTCAGATACGTATTTTCACACTACCGGAAGGGGTCGTCACGATATAGATGCCTTCTGAAAGGTTGTCACATCCGACCTCCACTCCCTGCATGTTGTACACATTAACACCGCCGTCGGAGACAATGGAGTTACCCTCCACCACAAAATATTCCCGGGCGTCAGCCGTCACATCATCTATGGCCGTAGAGTTGACGATAGTGAAATAGTGTATCTCCATACGGCGCACGTTAAGGCCGGCTTTGGGAGCACGCTCAAATTTCAGTTTCTGTCGTCCGGCCTTGAGCGTTACGGTGATATTCTCATCGGTCCAGCTTCCCACTCCACCGGTGCCTTTGAGGATGTAATTGTCGGCAACCTGCTCGCCGCCGGCATATACGCTTATGGACTGCTTGTTTGACGAGCCATAGCGGAGCTTTATGTCGTATGCCCCCGCCTTGGGAACGTCGATGTTGTACTCGACAAATGAGGTAGATGTGTTGTTGCCGAAATCGCCAATCTGCAACTGCGCCTCATCGAGATTCTCGCTGTCGCTGCTCGGAGCGAGCACCACCCCATGCTGGTCTATATAGGCCGATGCAGGTATGAGGGTGTTTATGCTGTGGTAGACGTCAGGGTTGAAGTCAGACATGTAGACAAACACCTTGCCCAGATCGGTAAGCTGGCCCTGATTGGGGAATGACTGCAGCAGGTTGATACCGGCGCCCCAGCTGGCATTGTTAGTGCGGGCCATGAACCATGCGTAACGGAACACATCGGGGTCTTGCTCAAGATATTGCACGACTTCGGTCATATATTTCATCTGAGTGGCGGCATCGTTGGAGATATTTCCTGTCGCAGCGCAGAACTCGGTGAGCCATATCGGTTTGCCATATTTTTTCAGGCGTGCTATGTTTTCCTTGATGGAAGCGACTCCTGGCACATAAAAATGACATGCTATATAGTCGATGCCGGCTCCCTTGTCGGGCAACAGGGCAAAAAACTCGTCGAGCCATGTGCATGGGTCGTTATACTGCGCCCAACCGCTCCAATTGACGGCCGGACTCACGAGCTTAAGTCCATGCTCCTTAGCAAACTGCTGTATACGAGGCCAATCCTCGGCTGCTTCGGCAGGTGTAAGATGAGCCTGGTCTATAAAATTAGGTTCGTTGTATCCAAGCAGATACTTTGTCTCGGGATGAGTCGTCAGATAATTGGCAATATTCTCAAGGCTGTAACTCTTGTTCCAGCACATGGGTATAAAATCCATCCCAAGTTGCTGAAAATCCCCGTATGGAGGATTGGTGTCGGTAGTAGGCGGAAGATTGGCCCAGTTGTAGAACCATGACACGCCTGGTGCTATAGCCTCATAATCAGAGTTGAACATCGTGCCTACTCCTACCCCACGCTTAAAACTCTTGGCATTGCCGACGGCCGCCACGCCACATATCAGCGCCAATCCCAATGTGAATGATTTTCTCAACAATCCCACTTTGTCAATGTTTAGATGATATTAAACTAATTCCTGAAATGCTTCACAACAGAGGGGGATAGCCGCACACGGCTGTCCCCCTCCTATGATTTTTATTAAAATACCGGGAGATGATTATTTCACAATCTTCGCAGCCTTGACTGCACCGTTGCTGAGTATCTCTTTCTTGATGAAGAGACCGTTCTCAGGCTCTACGGAGAGCTTCTGGCCCTGAATGTTGAAATACTCGACAGCAACAACCTCCGCATCAACAGTCACATCCTCGATAGCTGCCTGGCTCTCGGCCTCGCCATAGAGATAGAAGTCGGCGATGGCGAGTTTGCTGCCTGCCGTGCCGCCACCATTGAAAGTAAGGTAGTTCTGGTCGGAGGTGAGGTTGATAACCTTAGCAAACGCCTCTATGTTACCGGCGTCGCTGCCTGTCTTGTATTGGTCGGTCAGCTCTGTGATGGGAAGGTCGATTACATTCCAGCTAATGCCGTTGAAGCTCTGTTCGGTAGAGGTTGCGGAATTGAACTTCAACGAGGGCATGGCTGCGTTGCCATTGCCATCCTTGAATTGCGTCACGGGGCCTACGTTAAACTGAATATCGGCATTTCTGATATCTGTCCGGAATGCGAAATGGATTCTCCACGTGTCGTCAACCATCGAGAAATCGACTGCCTTGGCTCCCGACTCAACGAGATTGCCATTCTCGATGACAGGCTGTCCATTTTCAATCTTGTAGAACGAGGGCGCGTTAAATCCTCCGCCCCACCAGCCTACACTTCCTATTGTAAGCTCTGAAACCTCGCCATATTCGGTCGTTGCGGCAGTACCTCCTTCATAGGTGCTTTCCCAAATATAATAATGTATGGCAATAGGGTCGGCAAGATCGCCTGACGAATATTGAACGACCTCAGTCCCGGCAGGAGCAGCAGGATAAATAGGTGCGTCCTGTAGATAGATACGCATGGGGACTTTCTCGGCCTGAGCCATTCCGATACCGGCTACCAAAGCGGCACCAAGGAGTAAAGATTTTTTCATCACTTAAAGGGTTTAGTTAGGTTAATAAAAAGTTGCTTTCAAGTTTGATGGTTATTGTCGTCGCGGCGTCCGTCTCAAGTATCGTCTCGTCCGACACTGCAAATATAGGCACCTTTCAGCGCTATATCCCGCTATTGGAAGCGATAAGTAAATATTTTAATACTAAATTATTGTAAATCAACCCTAATAACCTATAATCAAGTAAAGTCTTTTATCCTCCGCAACAACGCCACCCGATGCCTGTGCGGACATCGGGTGGCGTGTTATAGGGCCGCATTCGGCTATATCAGCCGCGCTTGCGCTTGGGGCGGTTGTTGTAGACGGTCTGGATGGAACAGCGTAGCATCTTGGCTATGCGGGCACTCTCGGTGATGCCAAGACGGTGGAGGGCCCAGATGCGCAGGCGTGTGTTGAGCAGCTCGCCGTCCTTCAGCTCGATGCGGTCGTCAGGCTCCTGGTCAGCGTTGTACTCGTCGAGGAAATTGGGGAATATGCGGATGAACGTCTCGTCAAAGCTCTTGTAGAACCGCTGCATCTCTCCCTGCACGAGGCTATCGCTCTCAAGCATGTCGGCAAGCTCGCCAAACTGGCGCGTCTTGACCTTGCGCAACAGTTTCTTGCGCAGGTCGTCGAGGTCGTTGATGTAGTCGGTCGACAGGTTGAACGCATATCCGATATACTCCTCCTTGACGGCGTTTGACTCCTGCAGCTTGGCATTGGCGGCGTTAAGGTTTTCGTTTAGACGCGTCTGCTCATCGTGAGCCTCGGAGAGGTCACGATGGGCAGCGTGGAGCTGCTCCACGCGCTCGTTAAGCTCGCGGTTGACGCTGGCGAGCTGCTCGCGGTTGCGCCGCAGCGTGCGGTATTGGCGCACCATAAACGCTATGAGGCCCAACAGGATGACAGCAAGGACGCTCACCACGACAAGCGACGTGCGCACCATCCTGTCCTTCTCGCGCAGCTGGTCGAGATAGGCGCTTCTCACCTCGTCCTGCAGGGCCGAGATATTGACCATGCGGATACGGTTGTGGTAATAGTGGGCTTGGTCGAGGCAATAGTTGATATAGGCATAGGCCCGCGTTATGTCGCCGTGGTTGTAGAGAAACATGGCGAGTTCCTGCAAAGAGGCGATGTCGCGGTTGACCGAGCGGACATCGGCCATCGACGAGTAGACCATATACTTGAGGTACTCCGAGGGACGGGCCTGCATCTCGTGGGTCTTGGCCACCTGGTAGGCGTCCATCGCGTCGCGCCGCGAGTCTATCCGCGACTCATTGACACGCGCCTCAAGCTGTCGCAACATGTCGAGCGGAGTGTCAACACCCATCTTTGACACGACATGGGCAAGCCATTGGGGCGACTGCTCCCCTATCACCATCCCGAGCGAGTCCTTATAAAGATTTGACTTGGCGGCATACTCGTCGGCCATCGCGCGGTCGTCACTGAGGTAGAGGCTATAGTGGGAATAAAGGTATGACATCGTGTCGTAGTAGTCGGCGCGAAGTCCCTTCGGCAACGATGCGCCGTCAATGCCCGACACGACGTTCAGGGCCTCGGGAAACAGACCGCATGCGGCATAGACGTATGCCATGCGCGTCCCCCACTCGGCACGTCCGTGAGGAAGCCCCATGCGCTCCGACAGGTCAAGTGCCTCGCGCGCATAGTGGATAGCGGAGTCGGAGTCAAAGGTATAATATTCGTCATACAGTTTCTTTAGCTCGCCATAACGCTCCGTGTCGCTATTGGAACGCGCCATGCGGTCCTTTATGGCATCAATGCGCATCTCTTTGGCGCGCATGAAACGGGAATTGTCATTGACCATGGAGTCGAGGCTGCGCAACAACTCCTCGTTGTCGTCGATAAAGCTATATGCGTGTGCCGCCAAAGGGCACACGAGAAACATGATTATGATGCTGTATACGTATCTGAACAGATATTGCACGGTATTTATGGTATGATAGTAAATGTCTACAATGGGTTTGCTGTCGCAAATATAGTCATAATTTTTCAAAAATGCAACAGTCGCCTGAACGACTTCCATCACTCAGCTATCCTACAGCAAGGACACGGGCCACTCATCGACGAGCAACCCGCGCCACAAAGCAGTGCAATTACGGTTATGTATTAAATCCTGAGGATTAAGGCTTAATTAAACCCATTGTATTATATCTATCAAATAACACTATAACAACTAATTAACTGTATTCACTTCAATATATTTTTCATTTGACGTCCAGGCTTACGCGTGAACGGATGTCGTCAGACGCCACGCCCACAAGGATGTCAAACCGTCCCGGCTCCACTTTCCATCCCTTGGCCTCGGCATCATAATAGCTGAACGCCTCGGGCGACAGCTCCACGGTGACATCGCGGGTCTCGCCGGGAGCGAGTGAAACCTTGGCAAAGCCCTTCAGCTCCTTGACGGGACGGCACATCGTGCTCTCGCAGTCGGAAACGTAGACCTGAACGACCTCGGCCCCTGCACGCCGGCCTGTGTTGGTGACGGGGACGGTCACTTTCACGCCCTGTCCTGCCGTTATCTCGCTGGCGCTCAATGTCGCCTTGCCTATCTTGAATGTAGTGTAGCTCAATCCGTGCCCGAAAGCAAAGTTGGGCTTAACCTTCTTGTCGCGGGCGAGCTTGTCGGCATAGCGGTAGCCCACGTCGAGACCCTCGCTGTAAGTCACCGTCCCGTCAACACCGGGATAGAGGCGGGCGTCGCCGGTGGCATGGGCGGCATAGTCGGTCAGCTCGCGTGCCATGGTGAAAGGCAGCTTGCCCGAGGGATTGACCTCGCCAAAGAGTACCCGCGCCAAGGCGTTGCCTGCCTCCGAGCCGCTGTACCACGACTCTACGACCGCAGGTACTGACGCGAGCCACGGCATGGCCACGGAGTTGCCGGTCTCAAGCACTACCACCGTACGGGGGTTGGCCTTGACAAGAGCCTCTATGAGGAGATCCTGCTCGTAGGGAAGTCCGTAGCTGAGACGGTCGACACCCTCGCAGTCCTGATGGGGGTTTTTGTTGAGACCGCCTATCATTATCACCACGTCGGCCGAGCGGGCTGCCTCGACAGCAGCGTCGCGCAACGCCACGGGGTCAATCACCTTCTGCTCGGGGGCGACAGCGTTTTTGCGGTCCTGGGCCATCTCTGCGGGCGACTCATATCCGGGAAGATAGGTCACGGTGGCGCGGTCACCGACAAGATTGCGGATGCCCTGCAAGGGGGAAATCTCGCGGAATGTCTTGAGCTGCGACGAGCCGCCGCCAAGGGTCATTGAGTGGACGGCGTTCTCGCCGACTACGAGTATATTTTTCAGTGCGTTCAGGTCGAGGGGCAATATATCCTCCTTGGACTTCTTTGTGGCGGGGGCATTTTTGAGCAGCACGATACCCTCCTCGGCTATTGTGCGGGCCACAGCGGCGTGCTCCTCGGTGGCAAACGAGCCCCAGGGGCGGTTGCGATCCATGGTGGTGCGCATCGACAAACGCAGCACGCGGCGCACTTTGTCGTCAAGGTCCTTGACACTATATTTGCCCTCCTTGAGTCCCTTCAGATAGGGAGCGGCCATGTAGTAGTTGTTGTAGGCGTTGCTCTCGCCCCAATCGAGTCCGTTGGTCCAGCTGCCAAACTCCATGTCGAGACCGTTGGGCACCACCTTGTCGGTGTTGTGCACGGCGCCCCAGTCGGAGATGGCCACGCCGTCAAAACCCCAGTCGCCCTTGAGTATGTCGAGCAGCAACTCGGAGTTCTCGCAGGCATGGTCGCCACGAAACTTGTTGTAGCCCGGCATGATGGCCCATGCCTGCCCGTCAACGACGGCAGCACGAAAGGCCGGGAGATATATCTCGTGGAGCGTGCGGTCATCGACCTCCACGTTGATGTGGTCGCGGTCTTGCTCCTGGTTGTTGAGCGCGTAATGCTTGACGCAGGCGGCGACGCCGTTCTGCTGCACGCCCTTGATGTATGGCACCACCATCACCGACGCGAGATAAGGGTCTTCGCCCATATACTCGAAACTGCGCCCGTTGAGCGGCGTGCGGTTGATGTTGACGCCCGGGCCGAGCAGCACATTCTTGTTACGGTAACGTGCCTCCTCGCCGATAGCCTTTCCATATTGCTGGGCCATGTCGGGATTCCATGTGGCGGCAAGAGCCGTCAGCGCCGGGAAAGCGGTGCACGAGTCATTGGTCCAGTCGGCCCAGTTCCACTCGTCCCACAGCACCTCGGCACGCACGCCGTGAGGTCCGTCGGTCATCCAGTTTTCGGGAATGCCGAGACGCTTCACGCCGGGGGAGCTGAATTTGCTCTGGGCATGGAGTATCGCCACTTTCTCCTCAAGGGTCATACGCCCCAAGGCATCCTCAACTCGCTCGTCGATAGGCTTGGTGTCATCAAGGTAAAGGGGCAGCTCGGCCGCTGTGACAGCGGCCGCTGCTCCGGCTAAGATTGTTCCTGCTAATATTTGAAAAAACTTTATCATAATTCCTGCAATTAATTTATGTCGGTTACGTAATTTATCTATCAAAATCGGTGCCAGACGATTACGTGCTACTTGTCAAGCTGTATGGCCTTTATGTAGCTGTCATGTCTCAGCATCCTGCCGGCTCGCGCGTTCTCGGCATAGCCGTTGAGTGCCATCCTTGCCGAATCGGGGTCAAGACGGCCTCGCGCCTCGCGTATCTCGCCGTATGAGCCTCGCGGCGACTCCACAAACTCCACGACCTTATCCCAATAGGGCGGCGTCGCGATACCTGTCATCGCGCTGTCCCCGATTTTCTTGTAGGGCCAGAATGTGTAGCCGATATTGTTGTCGCGCATCACGTCTACAAACTCTGACATCCATTCATCGGTGTTGTGTCCTATCTCGCCCATGTACATCGGCAGCCCGGTCTTGTCGCGGAAGTCGATGAAGCTTTGTATGGCCTCCTTGGTCGCCGCACCGCCATAGCGGTGGCATGTATACATGATGTTGTCGTCAAAATTCCAGTCGGTGAACGGCTCGAAATTGCTGTTCCACTGTGCGCCGCCGAGCAGCACGATATGGTTGCCGTCGTGACGGCGTATCGCCTCGGTGGCACGCTTGTAGAGCGGCTCGAGCGCGGCGTTGAGCGAGTCGCGCTCCGCGCCCTCCCAATATGTCGCAATCGGCTCGTTGGCAAGTTCATAGCCGAGTATTACAGGCTCGTCCTTGTAACGGTCGGCGATGCGCTCCCATATGGATAAAAACTCGTTTTGGGCCACGCTGTCGGTCATCAGCCACGGATATCCGTGGGAATCATCGATATTGTCGCCAGTCTGGCCACCCGGGCAGTCGTGCATGTCGAGTATCACACGCAGCCCATGGCTACGGCTCCAGTCCACCAATGAATCCACGAGCCGGAAACCTTCGTTCCCGTCATTCACGCCGAGATAGCTCTCGGGGGTGAACAGCCTGTAGTGGAACGGCAGGCGTATGGTGTTGGCGCCTGTTGACGCTATGAATTTCACATCCTCCTCGGTGACGTAGCTGTCACGGAAATTCTTCCAGAATCTGGCAGCCTCCGTCGGGCCGACCATCTGCCTGAAAGCCTCGTCAATCATGTGGGGCGACGATGTGCGCTTGAAGCCGAACATGTACCCCTCGGGGTTTAGCCAATTGCCGAGGTTAGTCCCCTTTATATAGAACTTCTCGCCTTTGGAATCGACGATATCCTTGCCGCTCACTCGCAGAAAGTCCTTGTCGCTATCCCCGCTTTGGGTGGATGTCCCTCCATTGGAGACACACGACATCACGACATGGGACACACCCAATGCCATGACGAGTATGATGATGCAGTTGAGCATCCCGGTGACCAACCTACTTATAGCTGACTGTATTTTCATGTAGTGGCAGATTCAAATTTTTCGGTATCGCAAATTTCATTACAAAACCCCACATATTAAAGAGTCCATAACGCCAAAGTAACTTTTTGCTTTTACTGCACTATGGCTATCAACGACTTATGCTATGACTGTGGTAGTTTGGTTATAGTAGCGCAGCTTCCCCTAATACTCTTTTCACACCCTATATTTAACAATCCTGACGACAGCACCGGCTTTGACGATATAGATTCCGGACGACAATGACACGTGGCGACCGTCACATTCGCCCGATGCGACCGCTCCAATTCCAACGTCTTTATTGTATACATTTTACATTAAAAGCCCTCATTTTCCCACATAAGGGATTTTCATGACCAGAATATCACAATGACGATTTGGCAAATATAATCCTTTTTGTCAGACAATTGGCAGTTATAGTCAATTATTCTATCTTTGTACCAAAAAATAAACTATACCCGTGGCAACTTCCGCTCCGATACCTGGCGACAGCTCCTATGCTGAAGCGACACTCAACAAGGCTTTCATTTTCCTGTTGTTCATCTGTGCCCTGACGTTCCTGCCATGGCTCGGGATGACACCGTTCAACACCAAGGGTGAGCCGCGCGAGGCCGTGGTGGCCATGTCGATGCTCCAGCAGCACAACTGGATATTGCCCGTGAGCTGCGGGGGCGACATCCCCTACAAGCCGCCGTTTCTCGCGTGGCTCATCGCGTTGTTCTCGTTCCCCCTCGGGCATGTTACCGAATACACCTCCCGCCTGCCGTCGGCACTGGCCGTCATAGCGATGGTCACCACGGGATTCCGGCTCTACTGCCGCCGCACGTCAACATCGGTCGCCATGATTGCGGCAATAGTCACGTTCACCGCCTTTGAGGTCAACCGCGCCGGGATGTCATGCCGCGTCGACATGGTGCTCACCGCCTTCTCAGTCATGGCGATGTACAGCCTTTTTCGCCATTTTGAGCGTCCACGCTCCCCACTCCCTTGGGGAGCAGTCGCGCTGATGAGCTGTGCGGTGCTCACCAAGGGGCCTGTCGGCGCATTGCTCCCATGTCTCGTAACAGGGATATACCTGCTGATACGCGGCCACCGTTTCTGGCCTGTTCTCGGTCGCCTCGCCGCCGTTGGAGCATTATCGCTTGTCGTGCCGGCCATATGGTATGCAGCGGCCTACAATGTCGGCGGCGATGAATTCCTGCGGCTCGCCATCGAGGAAAATTTCGGGCGGTTCACAGGGTCGATGAGCTATGAGTCCCACTCCAAGCCAATCTACTATAACCTCATCACGCTCATAGCGGGATGGCTACCCTACACGATTCTCGCGTTGCTGTCGCTTTTTGTCCTTAAAGCCAAGCGGCCTGACAGCCCGGTTGGCGCAATCTTAGCCCGCATGTGGATGCGCATCCGTTTGATGCGCCCCATCGTGCTCTATTCGCTCGTTGCGATTGTCACCATATTCCTGTTCTACTGCATCCCCGACAGCAAGCGCAGCGTCTACCTGCTGCCGATGTACCCATTCATGGGCTACTTTATCGCTTTGCTTGTCATCCGCATGGCCTACAGGCACCGCGCCATTTTCCGCATATTCGGGAGCACGCTTGCCCTCCTCTCCATTATCGTGGCAATGACATTCGTCGCCCTACGGTTTATCGACCCCTCGCCGCAATGGTTCTCGGGACACCACGCAACACAGGATTTTGACATGGCATACGCGCTGCACGCCACCCCCGTCTATCTGCTGTGGGTACTATGGATTCTCGCCGTTTGGACGGCAATAGTGTGGTTCAAGGTCAGTCGCGACCGTCGTCCCCTCCATGCTGTAGCCGCCACGCTCACGGTCATCGTCACCCTCTACTGGTCGCTCGCCGGCCTATACCAGCCCATCGTCCTATCCACCAAGAGCGACCGCGACATCGCCCGCGTCATCGACACGATACTCCCCGTGGAGACGCTCTACACCTACATCTCCACCCCCATGCTGCGCTACTACACAGTCAACTTCTACCTCGGCGACCGCACGATACCGGTCACCGACGCCCTCGCCTCGGGAGCCTCCCTCACCCCAACCCCGCTCCCCGCCGAGGGACACATCCTTCTCAACGACCAGGATCTGCCTCGCCTCCAATCCCACTTCCCCAGCCACACATTCATCCCCGTATATACCTCCTCCCACCCCAGCTGCGACACACGCCGTCCCGCCACGCTATACCACTTCACGGAAAATCCATGAGCCTGGCTCGCGCCGATACCACACACGGCAACACACTCAGTGCCGCCATTGAGCAAAATGCCGCCGACGCCTGAGATACCCCATGTCATGTCCGTGGCCATATGCCTCACGCTCAAATGAAAGCGCCTTATAAGCGCCATACCAATCCCGGCTGCACAAAAACCGCACAATCCATTCCAGCCCATACAGCAGATAGAATCCCACAAAAAGCAATTCACGCTGTTGGGCCGTGTGTATCCGCTCATGATTTATAACCGCATCATCAATCCACCCCCTGTCACGAGTCCACACTGTCCCAAACAAATTGACACAGAACCGTCGCGGAATCCACCTACAAACAATAATCTTCATATAAGTAAAATGGGAATCGAGCGAGGGGTTAAACCGCTGATTCCCAATCTTTTCTAATCGTGAGCGGTAAACGAGGCTCGAACTCGCGACCCTCAGCTTGGGAAGCTCGTTCCAAATAGAGACAAGCCGCTGTTATACATATATTTATAATTTACATTTGTGTGATTTGCAATCAAAACGTGAAGATTTCATGCTCCAACCACGTGCCAAAGATACAAAATAGCACTGAAAAATCAAGTGGAAAAACTTACTAATAATTACAATTTGCTGCAGGACGGCTATGGGGGTGATGAGAGGCGTGGCATCCATTGGGGTAGTCTCTTTTTCCCTTTTGCTTTTTGATTGATTTTTGGAAAAATGGGAAGCTTCGCGTGGGCGCGTATGCGCACATGCGCGTTAAGCTTGATATAAGCTTAAATTGATATAATTGTTGACCGGGCAGGATAACCCCGATGACAGTCAATGTGTTACAAGGCTCGTTCCCTACATTTGGGGAAGGGATAACCTACATTTTGGGGGGCAAAATGGCATTTCTTCCCTACAAAAGGGGGAGGATAACCTACATTTTGGGGACTTCCCTACAGATTGGGGAGTGGAATTTTTGTCGCATCCCAAAGCCGCAACAATCCCATTTCGCCACAAAATTCAGCCAACGCATTTTAAGCCCCAAATTTCGCGTTTCTCAACACGTGGTATACATGCTATCGTTTTGAGGACAAAATGCGCCATATGCGCCGCAGAACGACCAATGCCGCCGTTTAGCAACGCGGGCTGACAATTCAAAAATACGTTTGAAAAGAATTTTGGTATAAAAATGCAAAATGGCGTACGCCTCCCTTTGTGAGTCATCTCAAAGCTCACCGAGCATATCTTGATTAGAGCGACGAGAAAAACACGAAAGATATTTGCTTTTATTTCGTGTCCTTTCGGCTATGACATCAAATTATAATCCTCCTGGCTACTACATTCGGACATTCTTTTTGTGCCATTTTTAGGTTTTATTCGTCTTTACTCCCACTTGATGGGGATGTTAGACATTCGGAAACTATCAGCCCCTGCACCCAGAGATTCCCTCAAATCAAACGTTTTTACATATTGTGGCTCAGTACTGCTGATAAAAACTATTTCCATTGTGACTGGTGTCCCGGCGATAAATTCTGCCCAGCTTATAGGGCTATTGCCTATCACGACTTTCTCAAATTCAGTATCGCTATATCTATAGCCCTTTTCATCAATTATAACCGGCGTGGATTTATAAAATGCGCCAAGATCGCGCTTTGTGGTGTTAAGTGCTGAGAAAAGAAGCGTTATTTTGCCTGTACTCCGATTACCTTTAGCCTCGATAAGCCGATAGTTGATGCCACTTTCTGTCGTACTCTCAGCAATAGTGGGCTGTAGAGAAATGGCTTGTTTGAGGGCGAGGTTCTGACGTGTCACTTCGTCAACCTTAGTCTGCATGGTGGCGATAACGTGCTCCATGGTTGAGATTTTTGCCTCAAGGGCGGACATCTTTTCCGTTATTTCGTTGTCTTGTGCAAAAGCGAGACAGGAACAAAATAATGCAAAAAGGATAAAAATAGTTTTCTTCATGATGGATTTATGTTTGGTGATTATCTAATGTCTTTAGTTTATTGATTCTCAAGCTTCTGTTCCTGAGCGGACTTTCAATGTCTGTAGGAGGGTACATACTTCATAACGCGAGTTCCGTCCATGGTTTTATAGGTTTGGATTGTTACTTCATTTTTTCGTAAAGGGCGATAATCTTGTCTTTATCGGCCAATTGGGATTTAAGTTGTGTGATTTGCTCGCGCAATTCAGCTTCTGATGCCGTTCCAACATATTCTGTGCCTTTATGCTCTATTTTCCCTTTCTCAACATAATCACGTCCAGCTGTTCTAATCTCAATTTCCTCGTCAAAAAGAAATCCAATCTTAACATTTAATGCCTTAGAAATCGCTTCAATTGTACTGATTTTCGCATCACTTCCACTCAAGATTGCGTCTAATGTGGTGCGTGCAATACCTGTATAAGCGCAGAGTTTTGTCTTTGTAATTTTTCCATCAGACATCGCCTCCTCTATCTTTCTAACATTCAGCATATTGTAAATTATATGTAGCGTTTTAGATATAATTAACGTATTGTATATCCTACAATTGTAGTCTTTACAATACCTTTGCCATATAAAGTTACAACTAATTACCAACAATCAACATAATGGCATTAAAAAAATGGCAAACACAAAAACGAATATAACGAGCATGAGTGACCGCATCAAGGCACTGAAGATAGGCGAGACAACCTCTTTCCCTCTTGAGAAGCTACGCACCGTCAGAGCACGGGCCTCGGAACTCGGGCTACAGTCGGGTCGCCGCTACAGGACTGCGGCATCGAGAGAAGAGCGGGTAATCATAGTACAACGCACAGCATAATAACCCATTAAACACCTTACGAACATGAACCCAACAATTCCTGTAATCGCCAATATGGGGCGATATAGCATCTCCGCGACATGTGCATTTCTTGGCATTGGGCGCACTACACTTTATCGGTGGGAAAAAGAGGGCAAGATAGAACGTGGAGGCTATCGCACCACTAACGGACGCCCATTCTATTACGGCAAGGAGATACAACGTGTGCTAAAGGACGTCACGCCTACCAAGGCAATAAAGTATCCCGCATAATTACCCCCCCAACAACAGCTTAAATCCGTCTAATCATGCCAGAGACCATCCCTTTGACACGCCGCCAACGGCTTCCGGCAACTCTTCGTGTGACACCACCTATGGCCACCCCGGAGAAACTATATAATCAGTCAGCAGCGTGCCGGTTACTCGGAACGCCGGGTAAGCCATTGCCACGCATGACCCTATACCGCCTTGCCAAGCATGGTCTGATTAATCGGCAAGTGTCACCCGGCCGACGCCCAGGTTATCTCGGGGAGGAAATAATAAACTGTTGGAGACGATGCTGTGAACTCTGGTATCAGCAACGATAAACGACCATGGGACAACAATCTGCCAATAAAGTCGCACAGGGTTCTGCACCCGAAACCAACAAGCAGCTGAGAGTGCCTTTCAAGGTCTCATGGTCGCGCCAGCCCGACATGACTATACATGAGCAGCGGGTGATATTGCGCATCATGGAGCACTGCCAGTCGCAGATTAACGGCGTGCCACCGTCCAATCCCCGCGTCAAGGTGGAGTATTACAAGAAGACCGTCGAGATAACGATGCCAATCGCCGATGCCTTCTCCAAGAAAGTCTCGGCAGAGGAAGCGCGCATCGCGTTGGAACGTCTCAGCCGCCGGTTCTTCGACTACTCCGACAACAACATGTGGTGGACGTGCGGCTATATCGAGCATCCCGAGGTGCATCAAGGCACAGGGCTTATGAGCTTTGGCGTGTACACGCGCCTGTGGGAGATAATCAAGGCCTACACCGAGGGATTCCACAATGTGGAGCTGCTAAAGGCTCTCGCCTTGCCGACCCCGACTGCCATACGGTTTTACTTGATGCTCAGCGAGAACACGAAGAAAAAGATAGAGATGCCGGTCGACGGGTTCAAGAGGTGGATGGGCATACCAGATGGAAAATACCGGGACTCCAAGGGAAAGGACAGGATAGACAACCTTGAAAACAGGATAATTCGTCCCGCGCAAAAGGCTCTTGACGACACGTGTCCATGGACTTTTACCTACGACAAGATACGCGAGCAGCCGGGCAATCCGAGAAGCCGCGTGACGGGATTTGCCTTCTACCCGGTGAAGCAGCCGCATCTTGCCGACCCCGCGCTAAAGGGACGGCAGCTCCAAAAGCAGGTCTCCACCACCTTCCTGCTGAGTACGCAGGTGATAGACTACCTGAAGACCTACTTTGGCGCGACGATGCAGTTTCTGTCGGCACGCAAGCTGAAGCTGAAACAGTGGGAGGACCTGGAGCAAGACCCCATCGGATGGCTGTCGGCTCGTCGCCGGCTCGCGACTGAAGCGAAAGCCGAGCCGAGGGACTACATATTCGGTGCCATATGCCGCCGCATCGACGAGCTGATGGGAGACAACAGTGCCGGTTCCGACACACGCCCGGATACTCCGCTGCCTGACCGCATAGCCCAGCGCAAGCAATCAGACACAATAGCAACCGAACTCGTAAACCTGTTCAACTACAAATGAAACCGAAAGAAAACATAGCCCTGTGTTGCAACTGCATGGACTACATGCGCACCATTCCCGACAAGTCATTTGACTTGGCGATATGTGACCCGCCATATTTCAGCGGGCCGGAACGCCGGATGTTCTACGGCCCTATGATTTCAAAAAACGGGGTGAAAAGGTTATATGCCAAGGCCGATGAATGGCATGTGCCGACCGAGGAATACTTCAGGGAAGTAGAACGTGTTGCCAAGCGATACATCATCTGGGGCTGCAACTACTATGCCCATGAATTTGCCCCGGGCAGAATCGTATGGGACAAATGCAACGGGCAATCCTCGTTCTCCGACTGTGAGCTGGCCGCGACCAACCTCTTTGGCAGCGTGAGACTGTTCCGCTACATGTGGAACGGCATGTGTCAGGGAAAAAGTATCGCCGAGGGGTGGATACAGCAGGGGGACAAGTCAAGGAACGAGAAACGCATCCACCCGACACAAAAGCCCGTGGCCCTCTACGGATGGCTGCTACAGAACTTCGCCCGCAAAGGCTGGCGCATACTTGACACCCATCTCGGATCAGGCAGCTCAAGGATTGCCGCCCATCGCCTTGGCCTTGACTTCGTGGGCTGCGAGATAGACGCTGCATTCCACTCCCTACAGGAGCGACGCTTCATGAAAGAGTGCCTTGGGCAGACTATAGCCGGACCAAAAATAATCACCCAACAAACCCTTTTCCCTTGATGATAGAATTGCTTTACATAGACTTGTTCTGCGGTGCCGGAGGCACATCCACCGGCGTCAATTCTGCAAGGATTGGAGGCGAGCAATGTGCCCGGGTAGTCGCGTGTGTCAACCATGACGCAAAGGCGATAGCCTCACACGCATCAAATCACCCGGACGCGCTGCACTTCACGGAGGACATACGCACACTTGAATTGTCGCCTCTTGTGTCTCACGTTGACAAATGCCGCAGGGAGAACCCCCAGGCACTCACAGTGCTTTGGGCATCTCTCGAATGCACGAACTTCTCAAAAGCGAAAGGCGGCCAACCTCGCGATGCAGACAGCCGCACACTTGCCGAGCACCTGTTCCGATATATCGAGGCTTTGGCTCCTGACTATATCCAAATTGAAAACGTGGAGGAATTTATGTCATGGGGTGATATTGATGAGCATGGGAAGCCTATCTCACGCGACAAAGGCCGTGCTTACATGCAATGGGTGCGAAAAGTCAAGAGCTACGGCTATGACTTCGAGCATCGCGTCCTAAACGCGGCAGATTACGGGGCATATACGTCACGCAAACGGTTCTTCGGCATATTCGCCAAAAAAGTGTTGCCAATAGTGTTTCCAGAACCGACACACAGCAAGACCGGTGAAGCGGCATTATTCGACACCCTACACAAATGGAAGCCGGTGCGTGAGGTCCTGGACCTGGAAGACGAGGGCCAATCGATATTCGGCCGCAAGAAGCCGCTATCGGATAATACGCTTGAACGCATATATGCCGGTTTGATTAAGTTTGTAGCTGGCGGCAAAAAGTCATTTTTAATTAAGTACAACTCTGTGAATCAGAAATCCGGCAAATATGTACCGCCCGACATTGACACCCCATGCCCGACAGTCACGACACAAGGGCGGTTGGCACTCGCATCCGTGCAGTTCCTCTCAAAGCAATTCAGCGGAGCCCCTGACGATAAGAACATCAGTGTTAACGGACCATGTGGAACAGTTACAACAATCGACCATCACGCGCTTGTGTCAGCCCGATTCTTATGCAGCTACAATTTCAAGGACACCTCGCGCAGCATAGACGCGCCATGTCCCACACTGCTGACAAAGGACCGGCTGGCACTTGTCAAAGTGAATTTTATTGCCAATGAATATTCTGGAGGCGGCCAGGTATCAAGCATAGAATCGCCCAATCCAGCAGTCTTGACAAATCCGAAACAGAAACTCGTAACATGTAAATACCAACATGCCGGTTCGGCACTTCCAAATTTCTTTGTGTGGACTGAAAATGGACTTGCAATCGAGGTCTACGAGACCGACAGCCCTATAATGGTAAAAATCAAAGAGTTTATGGCAATATACTGGCTTGCAGACATTACGATGAGAATGTTGCGCATCAACGAGCTTAAGATGGTAATGGGCTTCCCTGAAGATTATGTGCTTATCGGCACACAGGCAGACCAAAAGAAGTTTATCGGCAACGCCGTGGAGGTCACCATTGCCCGCGTGTTATGCGAGACCCTTTGCGCTGAAATACTGACTTACAAACAAAAAATTGCATAAGAATATGGATCACATTATTGCGCCTTATCGTGGACGCCGACTGTCGGATGGTGAATGGGTCTACGGATATCTGTTCCAGTCATCTGACTTTCCCCATACGATGATAATCAAAGACATGGAGGGATTGCACGCCCCATGGCCGGATGTCTCAGTGTCCCTTGACACGGTCGGGCGTCTTGTCGGAATCTTTGACGGGCGGCGTGTCTACACACGCGATATCATCACGTTTTTCGGGCATTTCCGCTATGAGGTGGTCTACAATCCCGCCGTTGGGGCATTTTGCCTTAGGGAAACAAAGAGCGGGGATGTCGGTACAGCCCCTATCGGCAATATACTCAATGCCATATCCGGGCACTGGGAACTTATGCCCCGAGACCAATCAGATAATCATATCAACCATAAAAACCAAGGCCATGAGCAGAAACCTGTTGAATGACGACAACCTACTCGGAGAATATCAGCGACAGCGGAACCGGCAGGAGGCCATCATGCTGCTTAGACAGCTCAAGGAGGTTGAACGCAGCAAGACCGACCTTGTGTGTGTCCGCGTAAACCACTATACCATCGTCACCGCTCCCATATCAAGGATAAAGCAGGTGCACATGCGCATAAAAAAGTCATTAACCGCATAATATTGCAACCATGGATCTTACAAGAATATTCCTGTGGACGTTCCTTTCAAGCACAACAGTGTTTTGGTCGATAGTCATATCGACGGCAAAGATTGACAACAGATTTACACGGTTGTTCAGTAGTCGTGGGCTTGTATTGGGACTTATCGCCATGATGTACCTGTCGCTGGCCGCGACCATCTTCTGTCTTATATTCAAGTTCTTCGGGTCTTGATATGAGACGGGGTTGGAACGGGCGATACCGACACTATCGGCGGCTATCCATGTGGGCTGTCATCGTAGTGTCAGCGGTAGGGACCATAGGGGCTTTCACCATCCCCAATGTCAGGCTCGTGGTCTGCGCGGCGGCAATATGCGCCATCGCGGCACTGGCCGCTTGCGGCTACATGTGGCTCGCCACGCGTGACTGACATATCATCATTTCCTCAGTCTTCAGCCGCTGAAATTCCTTGACGATGCAGAGTTCAAACTCAACAGAAATCCAGCTTGCGAACTTCAATGCAATATCTTTATGCGCATATGTTCCACCATAACGCCCTGATTTAGCGATTATGCCAATGGCATTTGTCGCATCTATCCATTTCTTTGGATGAACTGTAATCTTTGCCACATGAAGTAGTATTAATCGCTTACATTCACAAAGATACTAACTTTATACGGGATGTCTTTCTCCCTCTTGCTTTTTGTAGAGAATCCGTGTCAGCTTCCTGAAGCGTCGGGGGGTGTCGCAGACGTAACAGCCACCCTTGTGGAGAGCTTTGTTTATGCTGATGACCCGTCCAAGGAGGTCGTCGCCCGATGACTGGCCGTCGAGCCGGATCAGGGCATAGCGACCGCCTGTACCCGATATCACCACGGGGGAATTGTACATAGTCACCGCACCCTCCTTGTGAAAGCACGGCAGTCTGGCAATATGACGGCAACCCCGGTAGAGTAGCCTCAATATGGCCCATATAAGCATAGCCACAGCGCGGACTACCGCAAATATGATGCGGAAGATTGCGACGGTAATGCTAACGAGCACGCGCCCGATAAGGAATCCAATAAGGAAATTCATAGCCTGGAAAATTTAATGGTTGACAGTTGATACGTATATGGTGCAAAATTCGCCATATGCCGGGCAAAAATTTTGCACGTTGAGAATAATTAACCAAAACGCCGGCCTTAACGTATACCAATTCCGGCGGCCGGTCTGGTCGCATCGGTCAGGTCAGGGACACCGCGTCGCCGGGTGTGATTTATTTGCTTAATCTGCCTATCTTTTTGCCGCTGTAGGCTGAATATATTACGCCATTCTTGATATAGCCGCAATCCGCTTGTGTGGGTTGTTTCTTATTCATCTTCTTTCTCTTTGTGGCTGTGCCGGGATTAGTTATTGATTTTCTTTAGCAATGATTTTCGCACAGACATAGGGCTGTACTCGTTTGCGTATGTTGAGGAAACAAGGAACTTAATCATCGCGATTTCCCTTTCGTTCAGTTTAACCATTTTGTATTTCATATCTTTGTTTTTTAGCTTGTTCACCCACACGCCCGAGAGCGTGTGACGCTTGCACCCTAAGAACCTGTTTAGGGCCGGTGCAACGGCCTGTCATTTCAGTTGACGATTCCGATGGGGCTTGGTCGTGATTGCCAGGAGTTCGGCAAACTTTGTTGTGATGTCCCTGATAGCTTCATCTCTTTTCATAATTGATCGGGTTAAATTAGTTAATGGGTTGATTCTTTTCCCTCTTGCTTGAAGCCTTGCGGCTTCCTGCTCGGGGGCTGTCTGTCTGACGTGCAACGTGGCCGCGACAGGGCATTCCCGCAAGCAAGGGCGAGAAGGGAAAAAAACGTGGAATACCCAATTTGCACGGCAAATTGCGGAAGGCTGCCACGCTTTTTCCCCACTCTCGAGGCCGCAAGCCGTCCCTTGCTTGCGGGAATGCCCTGCCGCAACTTTGCAAAGGCAGCCGGGACAGCCCCCGGGCGGGAAGCCCGGCGTCATCAAGGGATTTGGCGTGAGCCTCATGGATTCCATGATGTTGCATAGCGGGTTCCCCAAGTATTGGCGGCTACTATAGCCGCCCGACAGTAGGACGGGATATCCCGGCACCACAATCGTCGCCCATGGGCGGCGCGTCAACTCCCACCGCCGTTTTTGCGCAGCAAAAACACGAAAAAGGCCACCATGGACGCAAACCCATGGTAGCCCATCACCCCGCCACGGCTATCCTAAACCCAATTACTATCATCTAAGCCGGCGGGGTGTCTGTATTACTGTCTCAGTAATGGTATCCCACTATGCCTCCGACATACAGCCTGTCACCTTCTTTCATCCCGTCGATATAGGACATGAGTGCCGTGCTGTCATTTACAAAAGGGGACTCAAGGAAGAACTGTATATCAGTATCAAGCGCGTTATCCAGCAATTTCCTGATGTCATACAGCACATCGTGCCCATTGAAGATTGTTTCAGGCGTAAAGCCCGACACCATTTTATTCAAGGCATCTATCCATCCCCGCTTCCATGCCACCATACCTCCATTGTATATAAGAGCACCGTCTTCCGACATGGAGAACATGCCTTTAGGCAGAACCCGCTCCACAAGACAGGCAATCGCTTCTTGTCGCTCATCGTCCGATATAGGGTAACGATACCCATATTCGGCGTCAGTCAGATTTTCTGTATCAGCCGTGATAAAGTCCTCGGCCTTGATGGCCTCCTTTGCTACTTGGATAAAATATGTACGCATAGTCAAAAATGATTTTAATTCCCGTTTATATCAAACTGGTGTATGACGCAGTAACCGTCCTGCTCATCCCAACGCCCATTGAGCATATAGGCTTCCTCTGCCGTCTTGACATCCTCGCCTGACTGTTCCGCAATCCAACTTACGGCACTTTCAATGTTATCGAAGTATTCCGACATATCCTCTCCGTCGGGCGTACAGAGTTCCACCTTGTATCTGTCGCGGTAGTACTTGCCATCGGTGTCGTTGGTCTCATAGAGGCTCATTCCACATTCCTCGGCAATATAGAAATACCGCAACGACTTAAATTTCTCGCATATAAAGTCCCATGTCTCGTTGCATGGATTCCATGCTGTCTCGGTCATGAAAGTTATAGTGTCGTCCTTGCGTTCAAGGTTGCTCCACTCACCACGACAACAGACCTTATCGGTATCGCCTCCCAGACGGTTAACGAGACATCCGAGCCATCGCTTGCCGTAGTCACTTTTGGCAGCAGCCTGTGGCAGGCTCTCTAATTCCGACATGATGGAAAACAGGGTGTCGATTTCTTTTTTGTCGCCCTCAATTGTATAAGAGCTTAAGCACCAGTTTGGCATGATTCATTGTGTTAAAGGATTGATTCTTTTCCCTCTTGCTTGAAGCCTTGCGGCTTCCTGCCCGAGGGTTGTCTGTCTGACGTGCAACGTGTCCGCGACGGGGTGTGCCCACAGGCAAGGGCGAGAGGGGGAAAATCGTGGAATACCCAATTTGCACGGCAAATTGCGGAAGGCTGCCACGCTTTTTCCCACTCACGAGGCCGCAGGCCGACCCTTGACTGTGGGCACACCCCGTCGCAACTTTGCAAAGGCAGACAGACAACCCCCGTGCGGGAAGTCCGGCGTCATCAAGACATTTGGCTCCAGCCAATATTCCCCAGAAATTGCATAGCGAGTTTTCATTCATGGATTGGCGGCTCCGGCATAGCCGCCCGACAGTTTTTCATAACATTCGCCGCCACGTCGGCGCATCAGACACTCAAAATCGTTTTTGCAAAGCAAAAACAACCGGGATAGATACACACAAAAATATATAGACAAAAGTCACCCCATGCTTGCTGACATGGAGTGACCTATTCACTTGTACATCGTTTAGGCGGCAGCTTCTTCGGTGTCGTTGCCAATTCCCGTTGATGCGTCTCCATCTGATTCCGATTGAGCGGTTTCGGTCTCATTGGGAGCTTCGGAAATAAATTCTTCCCTTGGGGTTGATGTTTCGTCAATGGCGGTTGTCTCGAGGACTTCTTTTGGCTTTAATTGTGCCATTCGTTCCTCCAGACGCTTATGTCTTTTTTCATAAACTTCGTTATATTGGCTCTCGATGGCTGCGAACTCTTCCGGCATATGTTTCTTCGCGAAAGTAAAAAGCAATTCCGATATTGCATTAGACCGATATGCACCTTGAAAATTGGCTATCAGGAAATCCCTACGGATAATAGCCTTGGTTTTAGCATTCAGATTGGTTATGACTGTCATTTTCTCCTTGTCGGTTAGCGTACCATGTGTCTCTCGGGCTGTTATTCCAACAGCCTCATAATGCTCCTTACGTAGCGATGACAGGAGAAAGAAATATATCATTCTGTCCTCCTCGTTGGTAAATTTAGTATCAGCCATCTCAACATCGAGTATTTGTTTCTTGGTGTCCTCTATAGTGCGTTCTACTGCTATTTCCTTGTTACGGCCATCCTTTGCCTCCAACTCGGCTATTTTGACGTTAGAGGCATTACTGTCCTCCCGTTGTTGCAGCGGCGTGCTCCTATAGCTTAATATCGCGTCATTGCTCCCTATCCAAATGTAAAGTGACGCTTCTCCCATATTGCATCGTGAAAGTAAGTCTGCACGATTTTCCTCATACTTCTGCTTCTCTTTCTCATACCCTTGTATTGCCTCGGCATACTCATCTTCGGTATCATAATCCTCTTTTTGAGGTGGCTCGGGTTCAATAGGGAAGCGATTAGGATAGTCGCTCACGCTCTCAATTTCATAGCCTATTTCGGTAAGACGCACAGCAACCGCTTCGTTGATGTCATATTGATAATGACAAAAATTGGCTTCGGGATGCTCTGCAAGCATTGAGAGTGCCTTGTCGGTGATATGAGCGGCGTGTTTCTCTTTGAGGCATGAGGCATTGGCACATTTCCCCTCGTAGCCATCTTCCACAAAAAGTAGCAAGTTGCAGGTGTTATGCGGGCATGATGCACAAGCCGACTTGTCGAAATTATAGCGGCATAGTTCGGTAGTGTAACCGCTTTCTATCATCCGCGCGACCTTTGAAGCGGCCATACCTCGCCAACTGTTGTATGGCAGTCCGTCTCTCAAGTGATTGTTATATACCTCATATTGAATCTCCTCCCCATATCGGCATATCTCGCTTGCTACTCCTACGGTAATATCGTCCGTGTCAAGCAATGAGGCAATTTCAGGTATAAGCGTTGTCAGTCTCATTCGGGTGCGGATATATGTTACGCTTTTGCCCACCTGCACGGCGAGTGATTGCGCATCATAACGCCCGCTATCAATAAGGAGCTTAAAAGCATTGGCTTCCTCCATCGGTGCAATATCCTGACGTTGCAGGTTCTCGGTAATCGCCATTTCCTCGGCATCCTTATCAGAGAGGCTATCAAATACTACTGCGGGGATATTCTCGTTCCCGGCTATCAGGGAGGCGCGGTAACGTCTTTCGCCAAACACGATTTCGTAACGGTCGGTATCGGGTATCAAACGTACGCCGATAGGTTGTAACACTCCTTGTTGACGTATAGAATCGGCAAGTTCAGTTAAGCCCTGTTCGTCAAATGTCTTGCGTGGGTTGTAATTGCTTGGTTGAATGAGCGATAGAGGAATGTTTGTTACCTTGGTGTGAATAGATGCTTCCATAATTAAAACGATTTTGAATGTTTGAGAAAGTGTTGATTCTTTTCCCTCTTGCTGAAGCCTTGCGGCTTCCTGCCCGGGGGGTGTCCGTCTGACATGCAATGTGCCCGCGACGGGGTATGCCCATAGGCAAGGGCGGGAGGGAAAAAATCGTGGAATACCCAATTTGCACGGCAAATTGCGGAAGGCTGCCGCAATTTTTTCCACTCACGAGGCCGCAGGCCGACCCTTGCATGTGGGCACATCCCGTCGCAACTTTGCAAAGGCAGACAGACAACTCCCGAGCGGGAAGCCAGGCATCATCAAGATATTTGGCTCCAGCCAATATTCCCCTGAAATTGCGTGGCGGGGCCTCCAAGTATTGGCGACTATATCATAGCCGCCCGACAGCCGGGTGTCCCACCGAGCGGAGCGGTCCGTGCGGCCAGGAGCGTCGGGAGGATGGCGTGGTGCGGTATCCCGGCAACAGCGCAGCCCGGTCGCAGAAAGACACCGGTGCCTAAGCCCGCAGGGCGTGGCATGGGGGGCTTAGGGCCGCGCCGTTGGCATCAGGGATGACGCACGGCGACACCCTCCCAGCCCGGACGCATGGCCCGTATAGCGAGGATAGGACACCCAAACATCCCATTCGCCGACCCGGCGGCGCGTCAGCCTCCAAAGACACCCCACTTGTATAATCACAGTCAAGCAATCTTAATCTAAAGATGTGGTCCCATACAATTTGATATCTCCAATGAAATTTCGTATATTTGTATCACTATGTTTTTCGATGATTGGCAACAGCATACTGATGCGAAACTCAACAGGTCGCTGCTTTGGGAGCATGATTTTGAGAACTTTGATTTCAATGGCATGAAGACACTGGTCGTCCAGCGTGTCATCGAGCGCGGGTGGCCGGAGGATTTTTATGCCGCCATAAACATGTATGGTGGCCTTGACAACTTTATTTGTATAATAAAGGATGTACCCGTGCTCAACGACCGCGACAGGACCTTTGTCTGCCGTGTTTTCAACCTTAAAAATGAGGAACTGAAATGCTATTCACACAAATTCTCACGCCAGAGACTCATCGACTCCTGGTCCTGATGACGGCTTGAATTTTCTAATCAAAACTACCATCCAATGGAGAATGAAATTATACTGTACCAACCTGATTCATCTGTCAAACTCGAGGTCAGGCTTGAGGATGAGACTGTGTGGCTCACACAACAGCAAATTGCAGATTTATTTGGCACCAAACGACCGGCTATCACCAAGCATCTGGCTAATATCTATAAGTCCGGCGAATTGGAAGAAAATAGCACATGTTCCATTTTGGAACACATGGGTAATGATGGCACACAGCGCTATACAACAAAGTATTACAATTTGGACGCCATCTTGTCTGCCGGATATAGAGTTAATAGCAAGAATGCAACCTTATTCCGTCAATGGGCCAACAAGGTGCTTAAAGAATATCTCCTCAAAGGTTACAGCGTCAACCAACGGCTAATGCAGCTTGAAGACCGCATAGACCGCCGACTATCCGAGCATGACGGCCAGATAAGGGAATTGTCGGGAAAGGTAGATTTCTTCTTGCGCACATCATTGCCACCAAGGGAGGGCATTCTATTTGACGGTCAGATATTCGATGCCCATGTGTTTGTCTGCGACCTTGTGAAGCGTGCAAAAATACGGGTAATCCTGATTGACAATTACGTTGACGAGACCGTGCTGACACTCCTTAGCAAGCGAAATCCCCAGGTTAAGGCAACAATCTACACTAAAAAGATTGATCATCGGTTTGGGCTTGACATTGAGCGGCACAATGCCCAATATCCCCCGATTGAAGTCAGGGAGACGGCGCATATCCATGACCGCTTTATGATAATTGACGACATTCTCTACCACATAGGCGCATCGATAAAAGACCTCGGCAAAAAGTTGTTTGCATTTTCACACATGGAATCCATGACAGCCGATGACTTCATAGGAATGCTGGACAAAGATGCCGACAGGCAGATAGCAGCAATGCTGTAATATCTCCTTTCGTACAAACGAAAAAATGCCGGGAGTCTCACGACTTCCGGCATTTTCCATAAATAAACTAATCATTAACTTATTAACCCATGGGAGGGATACTCCTCCAACATGAAAAATGAACCAATCCTATTCTATGTCATGGCCACTGGTATAGCCAAGATCTGTGTCGGTAGTCACATTGACGTCGACCTTACCGTTGAAGAGAGTGCCGCCGTCAGCCTCGGAGCGGTCCACCAACACAACGCGGCCGCGCTGCACGAACCAAGTACTTGATTCCACAGTTTCGGGAATGGAGATAGTCTTATAGTACATACCTTGTCCGTAGACAGCGATACCCAAATAAAAATTCGTGTGTTTCGGCATTTTATCGACCCTCCTGGGGATAAAGCAATAGCGCAGGTCAACTATACGAAACTCCTCGTAGCCTGGGATGCGGTAATTCTCGCCACCATCTTTCCACCATTCCGTGCTATAGTCTCCTGACCCGCTTGCTTTCACCGTATCATCCCAAAAGTTGTATTCCGTATACAATATGCCAGACGTAGGATTTCCTACATTAAACCCAATATTTACCTCTGGCTCCTGTGTTAGTTTGGCGAGGAAACTCTCAGTGTGGTATGCATTTGACACCCATGCGATCTGCACGAATGGGCGCGTCAGTGTCACATCGAGGGCTGTGCCGTTGTTCACCTGCTGCTTGGTTATATCACCGAAGTACAGGAACGAGTCCTCGGCATCCCATGCCGACATGTTGGGGTACTTGCCTGAGCCCATGGATATGGTCTTGTTCTCAAAGTCGGCCACCATTCCCGGCTGTCCGTCATAGTTCTGCCCCGTGGCAAACACGCAGAGCTTATAGTTCTTGTCCTTCTCAAGGGTGAGCGTGAACGAGTGGGTGTCACTGCCAGTGAACGGGGAGCCTCCGCTTGCCGGGGAGAGTATATCCTTTTGCTCGACGATTGTGCCGTCCTCGGTGTAGACGGCATACTGCAGATACCGCAGGCTATTGCCCTGCCCGGGTAGCGTGAACCCTTCGCCGGCACGGCTTATGCGTACACCCGTGGGGATTGCCGCCTTGACGGTCAACGTCTGCCCGTCCTTTATGGGCTGTGACCCGTCAGCGGTCATGCCGGGCTCGTCAGATGAACACGATGTGGCTGCTGCACAAAGCGCGATAGCGGCAGCCGCGCTAAAAATGAAATGTTTCATTGGTTTGAAAAATTTAGTTATAAAAAAATGGGGTTATTTTATCTCAATTACAATGTCATCCGTATATCCGGTGTCAATGGATATCCCGCCGTTGTTGCCGGAATCGTCACGCTCCATGAGGGAAAAGAACGGTGCCCGTACTTCAGTGACACACCCACGCCTGACAGGCACGTCTATATGTTTTATACAGGCAACGACCTCCCAGGCGGCATCGTGTATTGTCACTCCGACAGGCACAGTGATTTCCGACGTCTCAGCAGGGATGTAGTCATAAGCTATCAGCCAGCCATCGCCGCCCTGTGTCGCCGTGGTCTCGAACTCCACCTCCTCCCACTCGCGGCACACCCTGCCGCTGAAAGCGTCAATCGCCGCCGGAACCGTGCCCGGATAGGACACAGTGATCCTGTCCACATCTCCACGACGGGTGTCGGTAGCTATAAGCCGGATTTGTCCCATCACTGTCGACATGGGCAGCGTCACGTTGCGCAGGTTGTAGGGCATCACCATCGACATCGCCCCGAGGTATCCCGGCTTCATGCCGTCATTAGCCGAATATGGGCGCTTGGTGTAGAGCAGAATCTCGCTGAAGTCATCGGTAAACCAATAATGGTCTGCCATATTGCCCACTGGAACATTGTCGGCCCATGCCACAAACTCCAGCTTGCCTACGGGCAGCTCCATCGGCACAACAGGCTCAAGCGACGTCGCCGAGGCGACAAGCTGACGCGAGCCTTGACGATAGACATTCACAACATACCTGCGCTGCCATCCATCCGAGGCACGCGACACGGGATATTCCACCGCCATGTTGTCGGGCATGGATTCATCCACCGCCAGTTCCACCATGACCGTGTGCCGGGCAGATATGCCTGTCAGGCATTCGTCCTCCGGCTCCTCGACAAACGGGGCGGGGCCACGGGTATGGCACGAGCAGAGCGGCAAAGCCACTATACATGCCATTAGGGAAAGGATACTCAAACTTCTCATTGTATCGTTATAATTGGTCTGACCTTATGGGTTTGGTTCTTGGGGGTCTCCTGCACAGTGCCACTATACATCGACACCAGCCACGCCTTGGCCTCAGACTGGCCGTCAACTTCCGTGGAGGTCCAATACCAGCACTCGGCCGCCTCGTCGGGCAGCGCGTCCCCCCCGCATATCGTTATACGCTCGTTGATGTCGTCCTTCGCCTCAAACAGCAGCCGTGCCTGTTTCACGGACGGGACATATGCCGACTGCCCGAACCGCCACAAGTCGAACACATTCCGGGCCATAGGGGAAATAATCTCGTTGTTATAGAGCGAATATGTATTCTCGTTGCCGTCGTGGGCGTCGAGGCTGCACGACGTGCCTTGGGATTCGGTTATGGACTCCGAGAACTGCGCTGGATCAATATCATGAAGATAGACAGCATATCCCTTGCCGGGTATTGCGTTGTCACTGTTTACGTAAAACACTATGCCGATAGCCTCCTTGTCCGACTCTATAAACTTGCAGAGCGGCATCACGCCACCATCGGTGCAGAGCACATGCCCTACTTTGAACGGTGTGGAAGGAGCCACGACAGGCTCATCAAAATGGTTGCAGGTACAACCCGCAAGCAGCGGGGCGCATACCGCCCCCGCTATAATAAGTCTCATACTCACCATGTCACAGGTATATCAAAAGATTTCACCACTGACGTCCCCGACGGGTCGATATAGCACCACCGTTGGAAACGATCCTTTTTCTCTCCGGCGTTGTCACTGCCAATCGTGTACTCCACCTTGACGCGCCACCCGGTAAATCTTCTTTGGGGTGTCACCCGGACCTCGCGCAATGTCTGAGCCATAAGCTCCTTGCCGAGCTGCGCGGGGTCAAACGCCGAGAGAGCCATCTCATTAAACTTCGCCTCCAGTTGTGCCGGGTCACTGAACCCGTCCAATGCCCCGAACACGTCATTAGAGGCACGTTCCATAACCCGGGACAACAGTTGCCTATCGGCATCCTTGAACAGCATCCCGTCAAACACCGAGTCGGGAGCACTCGTCCCCACTATGGCGAGCGACGGCTGGTCCACGGTAAACTTGACACTCTTGGTGGCAGTACTCACGGCTGCCTTCCCCGCAGAATTGGAGGAACAACCTGATATTATCGCACAACAGCCAATCACCACTACGCAGCAGCTAATTGTAGTGGCTATGCCTATTAGCCTTGATTTTTCCATATTCACACTCATATTGCAATAACCTTATCCTTTTCCGGGGTCAAGGCAAGCCGTTTGCTGTATCTGCCGCCATCCGTACGGAACATGTCGACATCACAATCAGTAACCCCATGCTCGCATATCGCCACGACGTCGGCAATGTCGAGGGAGTAGCCTCCATAGCTGCGCCACACTACAAAGGGACATTTCGGGTCGGCTGAATGGTTTGCGCAATTAAAGGCCCTGGTACCCACATGTATCGCACCGCCGCACAGAGGGCAGGTCGAGACCCGCGATTCCACCACAGTCTTCCCGTCCATATCGAGATGGAGTGTCGATGAGAACACCTTGCCCTCGTTGGTCGAGAACCCATCCATAAGCATGGTGCTCCCGCCGATAAGCTCCATAGCCTCGCAGTCGGAAAGACGCCGGTTGCACACCACCGCCGGGAGATGAAAGTCACATGAGGGGACAGCCCCGGTATTTCCGAGACAGCTATAGCCCTTGCAGGTTTTCACCACATCATGGCCGCATTTAGGGCACACGGCTATTTTCAAATATTCATTATCCATAATGACCGGTTTAATATTGTTGTCAATAATTTTTTTTGAAAGTCTGGTTCCACCGCATCACCACATACCTGGCGTTTGCTTCCATGCCCACCATCTTTGCCCAGCTGGAGTAGTCGAGCGCACGCCAAAGGTCACCGAAGCCCCAGTATCGCACCTGTGCGGCAAATAGCCACAGTTTCCATTTGACCGATGACAGCTCATAGGTGAGCTTGTTCAGAATCTCGGCGCGCTCGGCCGCACTCAGCATATTGACCTTTGATTTTCGGTCGTTGCTGAACTTGCCTGTTTTCACGAGCGACATCAGCGTCATGTTGACCTGCACGATATGCTCGCTTGCCTCCGCTATCTTCTTGCTGCCGACAGATGCCAGTACAGCACCCTTTGGGTTCTCTTTTATGGCATCGAGGATATTCTTGGACTGTTTGCCGATGTCAGCTGTCAGCAGGGCAATCTCCTTCATCTGGTACAGGTTCTCCACCGCGCTGCTCGCGTTTGACATGTAGTCGATAATCTTCTCCTCGGTCTGATGGAGCATCTGAAGCCCTGCCGAGATTGCCAGTTCCGTGCCACGGATTGACTGTTGGAGTTTCTTGCGGTCATCAAACTGTTTCTCGGCAAGTCCTATTTCGATGGCGACAGTCCCGGCCAATACGGGGTCTATCGCGAGTGACCCCAATGGGTATGCAAGCAATATGGCTGCGATTATCAGTTTCCTCATATCTTTCCCTCTTGTATGGTTAGAGTTTCACGCCGCCCATACGGCGCGCTTGCAGGTTTTCGTCACGGTCATACTTTGACGGGACATTTGAGACTTGCTGTGGTTTCCCCATGATGACATCGTTCCAGTCTTTATAGCCGTCTGGGGCAATTCGCTGTTTCTGCATATGCGACTGTTCCGGGAAATCGGCACAAAGTTTCTCGGCAACCTCAAACAGCCGTTTCCCGTACCCGCGTCCTGCCATGTCGTTGTCGAAGCAGTCTATCGCCGCAGCTTTCGCATAATGCGAGAGGATATTTCTCATCGACTCCCCGCTGTTGCCGCCCCCGACCGAGACCAGCACGGCAGCGTTCCAGTCCACCGCATGGCGGTTTGCCTGATAGAACGCCATCGCGTCAAACGCGCTCTCCATGAAGAACACCTCCTTCACGGAGTGTGGGCTGCCGATAGAGAGATCCGCAATCCATGCCGCCGAAGACGAATTGGTTCCGGCGGCCTTGCTCTTGAATCCCTTAGCCCCGCGTATCTCGTAGCCCTGAGGCTCGGATGAGCCGGGTTGGCAGTACTTGAAGCCGAGGTTGTAGCCGTCAAACGCGCTGTTTCTCCGATCACGAATTTTAATGATGAATTGGCTGAATGCACTGAAAGTGTCCCTGGTGAACCCTCGCTGCTGCAACAGGCGGGGAATCTCCTCTCCGTTGCGGAATGACACTACATCGTAGCGTCCCGCATCAAACACTTGGGCGGTACGCGATGCCGTGATGACCTTTGAATCCTCGTATGACGGCATCGGTTTTCCTGCCATGTCCGACATTATACAAGCAATCTTCTGCCAATCACTCTTGCCGGAGACATAGAACGAGGATAGGTTTTCCCTTATGAGGGTCACCACGTCCCCACGGGACTGGTCGCGACGGAAGTATGTCTGACGTGCCCTGTCATTAGGATGGGAGACTATTATACGGTCGGTCTCGCCATCTTGAGTCCCGAGCACCATCTCGACATATCGTCCCACTCCTGCACGCCGGTCAACCCGGTAACCGAGCTTCAGGGCGACATCTGTCACCCCCACATGGGATTTAAGCTCCTGGAGCCGTTGTTTGAAGTCAATTCTGTTTGCCGACATCATCAATATGATTAATCAAATTATTACCGTTACATTGAAAGGCCATTGGAGTGGGACTTTGAGGCTTCCTTGGCTACAGCCAGTTCCTGACTGTAAATCTTGGGGAACATCTCATTATGGAACACCTGCTTTTCCACCGAATCCTTTAGGGATGAATATAGCCGCGCTGTGTTCTCGTCTACCGGCCTTATGCCGAGATGACTGTCCCCGTAGTCGGCCCTCATTCCATACCCGCCTCCATCCATGCGCACGATAGAGACATTCTTGAACTCCTCCTGCTTTTCCTGTGCGGGGAGGAAATCAAAGTCCGTCGATGCCTTGGCGCCGCGCTCAATCCTCATTGTATCGATATGCGCCATTATCATCTCCGATGCCTTGCCCACAGCCGGCAACACCGAGAGTATAAACCTCGGCTCATCTTTAAGAGTGCCGATCCATGCGTTCAGGTATGTCGCAGAGTTGTCGTTTATCTCCTTCTCAAACCCAAGCACGGCGGCCACGTATGCGCTTGACATCTCGGCGATAAGCTCCTCGCGGGCATATTTTGGGTCTCCGAAGTGGCCGCTGTCAAGGCGGTTAAGCCGGCTCGGGTGACCGGTGGAATGGGCCATCTCGTGCAGCATGGTGGCATAATACCGTTGACCGCCCATAAGGGCGTCACCGTCCATGTTGAACTGGGCTTTCCTTGGAACCTGTATATAGTCTTTTGACGGGCTATAATAGGCACTGTCCGACATCCCGTCAGCCTTGATGGGGCACACCCATGCCTGCTTGGCTACAAGCCGGTCCAGATCATCATTGACATACATGCCGTCCACCCGTGTCAGCTCACGGGGCTTGAAGCTGTCGACAATCCTGTTGTATAGCTCGGGCCTCACCTCAGGGAGATTTGTCTGGTCGATGTTGAACACATTGTTGACCCTTGCGAGAGGTACGACGGTAAGCTTTTTCTTTTCCGCCTCGGTCATCTTGTCCACGACATCGTTTGGCACGGTCTTGCCGACGCTGTCCTTGTAGAGCGGTTGCCAATACAGTACGGGAAATGACTTTTCCCCTCTAAGCACATGCGCGTCGAGCTTGTTGGCCTGATTGAACGTCAGGAACACCGGGGCCTTGTAGCCGTTTGCCATGCTCACCAGTTGCAGCATGAACGGGTTTGCCCCCGAATACGGGCGTCCCGATATGTTCATCGGCACACCGCCGCCGGGAATGGCTGTCAGCCATCCCTTTTTCCACGACTCGTCTCTCATCCTCTCCATAGTCTCTATCATCATGTCGGCAAACCGCTGTATCGCGGCATCCGCCGGGTTAGTCCTGGATTGCCGTATCATCGGTTGTGTCCTCTTGCTGGAGCATTGTCCTCTCATCTGTCATGTCCACGTAGAATTGTGCCATCTCGGGATTTGGCTCTACAGAGTGCGTCCTGCACCACGCCAAAAAATCATCGGCATCATCGCCCGACATTACAAATCCGAGTATGTCAATCTTCTTTTCCTGTAGCAGCGCGACGCGCTCGTCAAAGTCTAATTTTGCCATTAAGTATCTTATTTTTATGCGTTATGTTCTTATATTGTAATTCCATGCCTGCTAATTTTATCTTCGGCAAGGATATGCTTGATTTCGTGGATGTCCGAGGCAAGATACTTTTCCGCAAGCTGCTCCTTAGTTGCCGTCTTGGTTTGGAAATGGGACATGAGGTCATCATATGATATTTCACGCTTTGGAGTACGTACTCCGTCTATCTCGGCCGATATCACCCATTTGTCATCCATGCCTTTTGCAACCCTGATATTCGATATACCAAGATTGGCCGTGTTATTGCTTGCAGTTGCCAATTGTGGTTCGTGGAGCTGTTGTTGTGCGGTGTCTGATTGTATATCTGATTTAGCCTGGACTGCCCTTGTTTTAATATCAGAGAAATTTGGATACTGTCCTCTCATTGCAGCTTCATACTCGTCACGTGTGGCGGTAATAGCGTGTTTCAAATCGACAACATCGGGATGATCCAGTCCCATCCATTTTGTCGACAAGTATTCTTCTTCCAATCCCTCAAGTCGGCCAAAAGCCTCGCAGGCTTTCCCTGTCAGGAGATTAGTGTCGCCAGAAAATATATCGTTCTTGTCTCTTAGGGATTTTATATAATCATCATCTAACATTTTTATTCCTGTTTTGATAGTTTTTGATTACATCGTCATTGGCGTTCTTTTCTCGTATGCGGGCCTAATTACACGTAAGGCTCTGAAGTCATCGGAGAGGTATTTTGCCGCAAGTTGCTCCTTGGAGGCCGTCTTGGTTTGGAAATAGGATGTGAGGTCATCAAATGACAACGGTCGTTTTGGAGTACGTACACCGTCTATCTCTGCCGATATCACCCATCTTTCATCCGCACCCTTGGCTATCCTGACATTTGACGCGTCAGCCGGGAGCGTATATCCCGAATATGCGGATGCAAGGTGCAGTCTTTCCCCAAACAGCCTCTCGGTAAGCTGTGCCGGGGTCTGTGTCCTGTCAAAGTATGCGTTAAGCGACTCACGGTCACCGACACGCGACAACTTCTGCGGGCCAACGGCAACAAAGAATTTCCATCGTCCAAAGTCAGCACGTGTGGCATCGTTCTCCTTATAGACTGCAAACTTGTCTATCACACGGCCATCCGATAGCACATTTCCTGCTGAAAATTCCTCCTTTGACAGCCTGGGCTGCAATTTCGAGGGATAGTATTTTTCAAGCACCTCCCTGACGGCATCCTTGGTGTCCATATCGGCTGCCGTGTTTCGGAATCTCGTCACATCGGCCTCTGTCAGTTGCGTTATTGGCAACTGCCTGCCATTCATCTTGCAGCTGAAAAGCCACTCCTCGTTTTCCTTGCTTTGGAATATGTGGCCGTGGGTTATCCTGTCGCCATTCACAGTAACTAACTGTGGAGCACGTTGCTCCTTTTTTTCATCAGCCTGAGATTCCCCATGGCTAACCTCCCGCGATGGGTGTTGTCCTTTGCGCAGATTGTCAAGGCCGGTCATCGCATCATAGAAAGCATCACGTGATTTTGTGAAGCGGGCTTGTGCTTGGTCCTTATCTCCAATGCCCATGCCTTCAAACCCTGAATCATACAGTGCATTGAATCTCTTTTCCTCAGCCACATAATCCCTGTGAATTTTCCTCAGCTCGCCTTTCAACAGGCTGAGATTGCCCGAATAGATATTTTCCGGGTCCCTGAGCGACTGTAGGTATTTTTCGTTCAAAGCCACTATATCATTTGGCTGCGTGATGTTTTCCTTTTTCATAACATAAAAGATTTATGGTGATTGCTGTTATATTTTCATTCCCTCTGAGCGTTCCTGGCCTATGTGGCGGTTTTGTCCCGCACCGTGGTCGCGGTCTACGACACGGGCGTATTCCCAGCGGTTGCGCTCGGTCTGCACAAACCCCATCACCTCGGGATGGGCGATGTCGTAACGTTCAAGCTGCCGGCGCCGCCACTCGTCAAGGTCACCATTGACAATCTTGAACGCATGAGGCTCATGCAGGTCTACACCGACCGTGACCTTTTGGTCGCCGACCTCAAGTTCCACTGGACGCCCATTGCGTATCTGTTCCTTCTGTTGCACCCCAAGCTGTATGTCATGTATGGATTCAAGCTCCTTGCACCTTGCTTCGAGGGGAAGGGCTTCCGTCGGAGCCTTCACCAGGGAATTTGTGCGTGCGTCAAACTGTATAAAGTGCTCAATCTTACGCCCGTCACTGGTAAGAAGCTCCTTTTTCAATGTCTCGCCGGAGGTCACGCGGTCAAGTTCATACCGGCTCAGTCCTATCGAGTTCTCGATGGAGTCCCGCGTCGGGTATGCCATAAGCCTTGGTCCGCCTGTCGGAGTGTCGTGTATGACCTGTAGACGCAGGGGCATCTGCACTATCTTGCCGTTGGAGGCCGGGATAGAGACGAGCACTAGGGGCGTTATCTCACCTCGCCGCAGGGATTCCAACAGGGTCTGGGGCATGGAGTTTAGGGCCTCCTTGCCGATTCCCACCCGCTGTAGGTCGGCGAGAGGAAGGTCGTTTTCAATTTTAGTTGTAACAGATGCCATATTGTATATCATCAATATCCTAAATTTGCATAACTCAAACTCTTAAAGTATGCGTACAAAATTATCCCGTTGGAAAATGCGAATTCCTTATCGTTACACTTTTTTTCACTTTCCCTCTTTTTTGCCCCTCAAGCATTGTGTGACACCACGTTTCACACTATTGAATTTACTCCGGCGGTCAGGGCGGAAATCAGCAAGGCTGACCCGCAACAGGAGGAACAGGCATTATATATGGCCCTTGATTCAATAGGGAAAGGGAGTGTTGATGTTCCCGGCATGTCACAGTCGGACACCATACCGACGGGAAATGATAATGGCAGCATTGAGAAAGTGAGGATTGCTGCCTCACGGCAGATGCTCTACTACGAGTCCTTGATCGATAGCCTTATGTTTGAGAATTTCAAGCTAAAGATGGAGCTTGCGGTCATATCACGCAATACTGCACAGGAGTTTATGGAAAATATCGGGACAGGCTTTACCCATGATATCGTATCATCCGACGTCATGGATGACCTTACTATCGACAACCTGATTTTGGAGATACAGCGTGCGGGACTTAAGCATCCTAAAGTCGTCCTCGCACAGGCTATATTGGAGACGGGATGGTTCAAGAGCCGGGTATGCCACACCCACAACAACCTGTTCGGCTTGCGGCAGCCTTGGGATGGCGAATATTTCCGTTTTGACCGATGGCAGGACAGCGTGAGGGCATACGGCACAAAAGTGCAATACAAGTATAAAGGTGGCCCGTATTTGAAATGGCTCGATGAATTGGGCTATGCCGAAGACCCACAGTACACCGCCAAGCTGACAGTCCTGCTGACAGGCCCGCTAAAAGACCTGTGACTTGGCTTTTGTTCGAATCTATATAACAATCAGCCCTATCAAAACAAGTCGGAATGGGTGCCTGTACGTACAAGGTTTATGATTTTCACCACATCTCCTATCCCCTCTTGCCGTGATTCCACATGCCGGGAATGGTCGTGCGGGGCATCCTCAGGTTCTCGCGGGTGATAATCTTGCGGAGGCGTTCATCGACGGCCTGGCCCAATATCTCGCATATTATGCAGTCAACCTCGGCATTGACACGTTCAAAGTTGCGGTTGAGTATCACCTCCTTCTCCCTGTCGTCTGAGAACCTGTAGAACTTGGGGAGTTCCTGATAACGCGATTCCTCCGACTTGATTTTTGCCATGTCAAAATGCGTCTTGCAGAAATACTTCGATGTCTTGAACTCCTCCGAGTCCGCGATATCAAACTCACTGAACACGCTACTGTCAGTCGCCGTGAAATCCCTCGCCGCCTGTCCGGCGAGCCATCCCGTAGCCATGTCGGCAATCTTTGCCGCCGGCACAAGGTAGTCCATGCGCTCCGAGACTGATGTCGAAACCTTTTGATCGTTGATAGTATATGAAGTTGACTGCTGCTTGACCTTGCCGAACACGTCATTCTGCGCCCATTCAAGAGTCTCCTTATTGCGTGCCGCGCCCATGAATATATTGCCGCAAGTCGAGATTATCTTCTGCATCCCGTTCTTGCCGTAGTCGGCCTCAAGCTGCGGCAGTTCCTGAAAACCGAGCGTCACCGCCACCTTATTTGAACGCGCCGTCCCGATGAGACGGTCTATCTTGTGGAAATACAGTGTCGGCAGCTCGTCCACTATGATGCTCACCGGTATGTTACCCTTTGAATTGACGCGCGTGATAAGGCGGTTGAGCACAAGTGCATTGAGCGAGCCTATCACCTGTTCCTTTTCCGGGTCATTGGCAATAACGAGATAGCTCGGGTTTGCCGGGTCTGAAATCTTCAGGTCGAAGTCATCACCCGTGAATACCCAATATGCCTCCGGCGACACGAGACGGGCCGTGTTGACCCGGAGCGTGCCCACCATACCCTCAAGCTGCTCCATGGCCTTGTTGGTATACGCGCTTTGGAACGGAGCCATAAGCGATGCGATGTGGGGGTCGCCCATCAGGATGTCGAACACATCCGAATAGGCCTTGCCAAGGAGGGAGAGGACATGCGGCATGTCGGAAAACTCCCCTGTGAAAGTGTCGGGTGTCACTGTGTTGCCATCCTTGTCCTCCCACCATTCCGACTCAATCAGCACCAGCCGCCCGTCGCGGTCGTAATACTTGAACCCGGTAAGCGGCTGGAACATGTTATCCTCGTCAACGGACACATTGCCGCTGTCGCGGTCGTAGAAGTCAAGAACAGTAGCTCCAGAAGCGTCGATGGCCTCAAGCTCGTTGCGTCCCCGGATGATGACCTCAAGCCTCTCGCCACGGCAGGATATATAACGCCGGCATTTCTGCCCCTTGTAGAAACCTGTCGGGTGGAAATTGACAAAGAAATATATGATGGCGGCGAGAAAGTTTTCAGCACTGTTGGTGAAGAACGCCTCCGAGCCACCCTTTTTCTCGCCTCCCCCTTTGTTAAGGGCTGCAAGCAGGGTCGATGCAGTCTCCGATGCGGCGGCAAGGTCAGGGATATACTTCTTCTGTATCGGGTTGATTCGGTGGGAATGTTCCACATCCGAGAAGTTGACCACATGAAACTTGCATCCGTCGGGAAGATGCCCGTAGTGCTTGTTCTTGCAATACTGGTAGAACAGGTTCTTTGCCAGCGTGGGGAACTTGTAGTCATAGACCATCATCGCAAACCCCTTTGCCGCGTGCTGGCGGATAAACGGGTCAATGATGCCGAATGACTTTCCCGACCCGGGTGTACCGAGCACTATAGTCCCCCTGAAGGGATTTATGATGTTTATCCACCCGTTGTGCATCTTACGTTGGTGGTAGAATATCATCGGGATGTTCACCGAATACTCATTCTGCACCTCGTTTTCGGACTGGAGGAATGACTCGTTCTCAAAGTTGAAGCGATCCTGAACCAACCTGTTGTTGTAATACCGGGCAAAGCCGTCAAGCCCCTGATTAACCAACATTATACCTAGTACACTGCACACGGCATACAGCAGCCTGTTGACCGATATGCCCCACGATGTCATGCCGCCCCAGTGGCCCACATGAAACACAAAGCACAACCCTGTGAACACCGCGCCAAGCACGAGGGGATAGACAATCATCTTCCTTACCGAAAACTTCAACGACTTCCTGGCCGTGGTGCCTATGCAGGTTATGCACACGCACACAATCTCCATAACCTTGCATGAGGCCACCGAGTTGAACACATGGAAGCGTCCGATCAACTTCACCACAAAGCCCATGAACGGCCCGTCGACATCGACAGGCAGGTTCATCACCAGTTCAAATATCAATATCAAATAGACACAGCTACGGAACATGCTGTAGATCTGCTGCATCTCCCGGGTTTCTTCAAAAGCCATAACTTTTAGAAAATTTGTTTGTTTATGATTATATAATGATGTATTTTTGTAAACTAACTGATATCACAATGGATATAGCACTTGAAAAGAAACCTCATGTTTTCCGGTTGCCGGCCTACCTCCTCGACAGATTGAAGGAGCTTGCCGCTCAGGACCGCAGGAGTCTCAACAACTATGTAGAGGGGCTTCTGCTTGATGCTGTATATCACGAGCCAAACGCCGAGACTATTGCCGCGATGAAAGAGGTCGAGAGCGGAGCACTGCGTGATGAACCTGACCTCGACCTGACCTCTATCGAAGCTATGGAAACAACATTATAACCAATATCTCCATGACAGCTATCCCAACATCAAGCAGACATAACTCAAAAGCTAACGCAAACATCACTCTCAGACCGAATCTCAATAGAAGATCTGACAGTAATCCAAGCTTATCCATTTCTTCGCGCCAATTAATTTCTCCTTCCAATTCTTGAGAACGATCACTTTCGAAAAGCAAACCCATCTGTTTCACCACCCGAGATACCTTGTAAGTCATAGTCGGGACGTTTAGATTGGGATCTTGATACCGAGTAACAGACCGTTGCGGAACGTGTCGCCATGCAGGAAGTTGAAATTGTTTTTCTGTATGACGCAGAAACGCCATCCGTTGGCGAATATATAGTCATATTCAAACCCAATCTCCGCGCCAAAGAAGAACTTGCGGCGGTCGGCACCGGCATCCACGCCGCCACGCACACGCAGCTGTCCGTTCTTGAACCTCACAAGACGGTGCTTGTAGTTCACGCCGCCGTCCCAATAGTATCCTTTCCAGAACATATGACACACCGGATGCTGCCAATGGTTGCCCATCTCGCCGAACACCTCGATGCTATTGCCGTATGACAAGTCATGCTCAAACCCTATCTGAGCATTGAGCGTCGATGGGAACTGAAAACCGGCACTCACCGTGAAACGATTGTCACCGTCGGCACTGGCCGTGAGGGAAGTAAGGACGACCACCAAAAGAAGAAAATACTTTTTCATAACAGGAATTATTGTTGGTTTATATTATATTATCGGTATATATGTCCCGGCACCGTGTCGGGGAGTTTCTTGAAAAGGTCGGGGGAGAACCCGTCGGCGTGTAGCACATCCTCATACTCTATCTCCAATGCTATGACGCGCCCCGATATCTGGTTTTCCGAGATCTCTATGCGCAGCACCTTCTCCTCGGGGAACGTCAGCTTGTCAAGCACGAGGACATTGCGGTAGTCCTTGTCAAAACCCTTGGCAAGATTGAGCGTATAGACAGGCGTAAGCTCAAGAGTCTGCACATTGGTCGCCTTGACCTCCTTCTTGTCCGCGAGGAACACGCGTATCTCCGCGATGTCATAATGTATTCGGGTCCTGTTATCGAGGGAAAAGTCGATGAAGAAATAATTGCCCATGGAGTAGATGTTGTTCACCGCCGCCTTCATGCCGTTACGGTTGGAGGTGATATTGTTGAACCGCCTCTTTGAGCGGTAGATGGCCCAGCAGTATGACGCCATGTCCGACTCCGGCATCGACACCTCGGGATTGAGGTAGTCGTCAAGGTCGCGCTGTTCAACCTTGTATATGGAGTTTGCCGCAGATGCTCGGTCGGCATACGCGATGTCATACTGCGCGATATTCCTTTCCCCTATTATAGTCAGCGTGCCGAGCAGCTGGCAATTGCCGTAATGTGTGAGCTGACGCCCGAGGGAATCCTCCTCGATAAGCGGCTTTATCCTCACGATATTGGGGGCGCACTGGTTGCCGACGATACGGTCGGTCGATATGTCCACAATCTTGATGTTCTCGGTCATGACTATATGGGTAGTCACGTCCTTGTTGATGAAGATTGTCCCTTTTCTGGCCGCATTGACCGACATGGCGGTGAGGGCAGCCACAGCGATAATTGAAAGTCTGTGTATCATCATTGAGCTTCTTTGGAGTTTATCAGGTATACTATTGTGTTGTATTTTATCTTGGCGCGGTTCTTGCGCATGTTGGCAGCCACGGCGTTAGTCCCTGCCGAGTAGATGTTCTGCAGGGCCTGTAGGGCGATAGCCTCGCCGCTTATCTCGTTGCCATAGCCGCCAGAGGAGAAGTTTATGTTGTTTGACACAGCCGATGCCCCGGCGTTCTTCATGAAGTCACGGAACGCCGACTCCGGCACGTAGAAACCCTCCATGCCGTCGTTGTCAAACACCGCGAGCGAGACATTGAGGAAACGGTTTCCCACCATGATGCTCGTTATCTCGGCCATCACCCTCTGCTGTCCGAAACCTACGACAGTGCCATATAGGTAAGTACCCTTTTTGAGCCTCACGTCCTCTATCGTCACGTCGTCAAGCAGCTTGAAGCGCAGACGTGTTCCCTCATGAGCCTTGGTCGTCTTGTCAATCATCGCCTTAATGAGGTTTTTCTCCGAATTGTCCGTATCAGACGATATCGTGTTGAATTTCTCGGCATTGGTCTCCTTTGACTTCAACACCAGGCTCGGTGGTGCGGGCGGTGTCGGTTTCGGCTGTTCCGTCCCTTTCTGAGGCTCATCCTCCGGGTAGAGCATCTTTTGCAGCATCCTCTGCCGTGCGAGAGCCATCTCCTGCATTTTGGCATATTGGTCCGTGTAGTCATCGCCTTGTGCTGCTTCCGGCTGTGACATGCCGCCACCCCTCACCCTATCGCGGGAACGGGACAGGTTATCCTGAAGCTCACGTAGCTTCTCCTGCTGCGCCTCACGGGCCTCATTGAGCCGGTCGATGGCATCCTTCTCCTCGTTGGTGTATGCATCATCAAGTGTCTCCGGGCCGGTGGAGTCATCCTCAAGGTTGCCGATTGCCGTATACGACTCGTCATCCTTGGCAAAGCGGCGTGACATGGCGTCATACTTGTTGAGCAGCGCGTCCGTGTCGGCATCGGGCAGTTCCGTTATAAGCCCGTCGGATGCCGTCTCCTGTTCCCCGCCGCCTCCCACCATGTCAGAGACGAGATAAGCCAATGCCACGAGCGGGACAAGTATTACCAAAGGGAAAATGTACTTCGGTTGTCTGAGGTTAATCTTTTTCATGTTGCTCAAAGAGTTTTATTATACGTTCCAATTGTTTTCCCTTGTGCCTTATGTCGATGGAATCCTGACGCGACTTCACCGGCAGTGAGTTGAGCGAGTCAAGCTCATGCTTTATGAGGTCGCCCATCTCCTTAGCACGCATGACGGTCTCGTTTATGGCCGCCTTGCCGGCATGGACCTCCCTCATGCCGCTGATGACCGCCCCGACATCACCGCCCGATGACACGCGTGGCGAGACCTCGGGTTGCCGGGGCTTCGGGGTGTGGAATCCCATAATTATCGTCAGGGCGAGGATTACCACCGACACTCCTATCACATAGCCGAAAAACCGCTTTGGGTGGTCGCTTGCCCATTGGTTTGCCGCGCCTATCCTCTCGTCGAGCCTGAGCCGTTCCCTTGCCTTGGCGACATATGGTGCGGCCAGCCTCGCCATGTGGGCGTGTAGTTTCTGGGATGACGCCCGCATCCGCTTTCTTATACCAAACATAGTTTTGTCAATATTCAAGGTCCTTGTTTTCCAAAGTCTTCCATCCCGTTATCAGCAGCCCGTGTGGATTGTTGGGGCTGCGGCGGGTGTTTGTCAGCTTGCCGCATGTGACGAGCGTGCGCCGCTGCGTGCGGCTGCGGCGCCGTATGGTCTGTGTCCCGTGGTAGGTGAACGTGTTGTCACCCTCGTTGACATTTATCGAGTCGCACACGATAGTGCACATCGCCGATGATGACACCAGGTCATTATAGAAGCCCGACTCCTGTAAGGCATGACGTTGACGCAATGCCGAGTCGTCGGCCATATAGAGTGCCTTTCCTACAGTCCACTCAATATACTTGTCATCGGGCGGCAGCGTGAAGAAATATTGGTGGAACAGGTTTATATGCGCCTGTGCCTCCATCAGGTAGTTGGCTTCCAGTTGCGCACGCTGTGCAAGAAACGGGATGTCCCCGTCGAGCACATAGATATTCTGACGCTCCTCCCTCACGAGCTTCGTTGCAAAGCCGAGGCATAGGCAGCACAGCACGACACATCCCACGATAGTCGCCACCACCGTAAAGAAAGCCAGCCGGGTCTTTTGTTCAAGATTCTGTATTAGCATGGTAATATTTTTTAGTTACTTGATTTTGAATCCTATTCTTTCTTAGGGGGAGGATTAAATTTGGTCGCGTTGTCACGTGCCTGCATGATTGACTTCCCTATTGAGGTTTGTGCAAATGCCCCTGAAATGCCGTCTTGAGAAAAGCCGGTACCATAAGTAGCGATGGCTGTTGGAGCTTTAGATACTATCGTCGCTCCACCTCCTATCGCTCCACCTATCGCTCCACCGGCCATACTGCCGCCCGTTGCCGCTGCACCGATTATAGCACCAGATGCCGCGCCGCCCATTCCAGATGACACGCCGCCAGGTATCAGCCATCCGGCAATCTCCGTCACCATGCTTATCATCTTGGCACCGATAAGCAATCCCGCGAGATATGAGACTGTTGTACTGAGCATATCCATGCCGAGATTGCCGATTGCGCCCCAACTCGTATCAATACCTGCCACCACTTCGGCTGCCTTGATGTCGTTGGAAAGTTGATATGAGATAATGTAGAACACATAATACGCCATAATATAGCATAGAGGAGCCCACAAGGTGACGCTGATATATTTTGATATGAATTGCGACCATGCCGACTTGTATGCCGGGGCAAGTGACAGGGCAAACGCCAACGGCATGAACTGTGCCATTATATTGAGGCACACAGTTCCGGCCAATATAACACCATAGTACATTAACTGGAAAACCAGCTCCCCAATCCATCTCATTATGCTGTTTACCAAATTGGAGAGAGTCGTCTGTAGCCATATAGCACCTTTCTTGACCCAATTTTCAGCCCCGACATCCACTCCTGCGGCTATATCACCCACAACATCCGGCATCCCGCTATGTTCGGCAAGGTATTCCGCTTTACGCGCTCCAACAATGGAATCAAGTTGCTCAAACATGTTCTCCATCATGACATCTTGAGTGTCTTTCAACTCTTTTTCCAATGCAATGACATTCTCCCCCCGGACTGTCATCATTGCTCTCGCCTGATTACCAAAAGCCGCTCCGGGACGTCGTAGCTCTCTCGCTATCCATCCCGACTGGGATATGCATATAGCGATTATGAGCACGCGCACTATCTTCATCACGTCCATGCCACGTCGTCCGAGCATCATCATGTAGGATTCGTAAGCCGCGACACCGAGGGCAAGACCCGCGCCTATCGCTTTTGCCATGCCAAGCGTAGAGAATACCGGCCCACTACTGCTCATGGCATCGATAATCGACTGCATGTTATCGTCAAGGAACGTCAGCCCCATGGCGCATATCACCGAACAATTTACCATAGTTCAATATATTTTTCGGTTCATTTAGTCAAGTTACAATACTCCACAAGGTCATTTGTCGATTTAAGTAGCCTTGTCATCTCGTCGTGGCATCCCTGTAGGGCCTTCATGCGCTCGCCGCTCTCCATCGTCCCCACCATGACACCAGTGCCTTTGATGGTTTGGCCGCTGACATAGGCGATGCGCTCCGTCAGCATGTCGTACTTGTCCACAAGCCCCTCGGCCCACTTGCAGGCGGTGTCATTGCCATTCATATAGGCATATGCGAGTGCCTGGGCAAAATACTCATCAAATTTCTCAAACTCCTCCTTGTAGGGTATCGTGACGGCGGGGTTGTGACGGTCAGCGGCGACCAGCATCTGCTCATCAAACATCTTCGTGATGTTCTCATTCTGCTTCTTGCGTTCCTCCTCCTGAAGGATAGCCGTCGCAATCTCGGCATCAAGGGGTCGCTGTAGTTTCTTCTGCGCCGCCTTCTCCTCCTTGTAGCGTACGCGGAATCCCGACTTGAGCCCGGCCCATTGCCAATACATCTCCGACCCTGAATATTTATGGTGCAGCAGGTGATATGCGCTTCTTTCAAGCCAACTCTCGCCGAAGTCCCAAGCCCCGTTACCGGCAATGGATCGTATCTGCTTCTGCAAGCCCTTGTCGCTATACACTCGCTGCCCCATGACGGGAGTCCCCGCTGTCATGAGCGCGACAGTCACAGCAAATAAAATCTTCTTCCTCATAATATCGAATATTTGAATTACACACTATTTCTGCCATTTGGAGATGACATTGGCCGCCGCCCTTTTCATCTCGTCATCACTGACTATATCATAGATATTCATGAATGTCGTGCGGCATCCGAGTACCCACCGGCATGTGAAAAGCGTCCGAGACATCTGATACCTTATCTGATCCACGAGACCCTGTATCTCATATATGGCGGCATGTTTCTGCTCAAGGGTGGCACGCATGACACCCGTGTTGAGCACCGCCGTCACCGACGCAAGTTTCTGCGCCCTTTTTATCAATGAGAATATCGCTTTCTCTGCCTTGTAATAGTGCCATGCCGCCGTGGGGTTCGCCCTGATGAGCGGTATCGCCTCCTTGGTAAATTGCGTATATTCCTTGACGAGATTAACCACGTCGAGGCTCACGGTGGCGACCGACACGCCGAGACCCGCCCAGTCGCCCATATCCTTAAGGCGGTTGTTCACAATCTCCCGGTAGTCGCGGCACTCCCCGCTTTGCTCCTTGTTGATGGCGTTGATGGGCAGTATTTGTGTCTGCTCCATCTTTGCCGACTCCATCATACCATTATATAGCGTCTTGTGTAACGCTATCAGAGCCTCGATGGACGGATCGCCCGGCCCGGAGGCGAGCGTATCGGTGTTGCCGATGACACATATGGCACATGCCATTGCAATTTTAAGTATCGTCCTCATATCCATGTCACTTGCTGAATGTACTGTTCCACCGGCTTATCGCATAGCGGGCATTGGCGTCCATGCCGATTATGTTCGCCCAGCCCCGGTAGTCTATCCGTCTCCACACGTCACCCCATGTGGCGTATTGGAAATTCAGGAGCACGATGTCGAGCTGCCAGCGTATCTCCCTTATGTCCGAGCATATCCTCACCGCCATGCCGAGACGCTTCTCGGGCTGAATAAGGTTAAGGCCGTCATCCTTGACGTTGCCGTCACCGCCGGGATGCCTTATCTTCCCGTTGGCGACAATCGAGCAGAAGTCGGTCACGAGGCCGCGCGCCTTGTCTACGATGTCGGTCACGCGCAACGCCGCCATGACGGTGCCGGGTGTCGCGGGACGGCGGTATATCTCGGCGGAGATCTGGCCGGCCCGCTGCACGATGGCAACGAGGTCTGCGGCAATCTGCTTGTAGTAGGATGACTCATACCCGAAACTCTCCACATTGGACATGACGAGCATCATGTCCTGCAACATGGTCTCCATCGTGCCTATTTTGGCGAGGTTGTCATCCTGCTTCTCCTTGTTCTTCTTCGTGTACTCGTTGAGCACCGCATCCCGTGCAGTGCGGTTGGCGATGTTCTCGCCATAGTATGCCGTGGCGACCGGGTCGTTTTCGATTGTCAGGAACTGTCCGTGAGCCACTACCGACACCGCTATAGCCGCCGACAATACTGTTATCCTTATTTTTCCCATAGATTCATCACGTTTTGATATTGGTTGACTTTTCGGGCAAACTGAAGGTAGTTCCCGATGCCGAGCTTCTTTCGGTCGCGCTCGATTGCCTCGATGGCGTCCTGAAAGCTGTTGTAGTGGGCACGGTATATTTTCAGAGCCTCTTTCTCGGCACGTTCCGTCGTGTATGCCCAGTAACATTCCGGCGGCTCCTCGACCCCGAACACGTCCGACTGCTGCCCACGGCATATCCACACCTCCTTGAAGTAGGCACGTCCCTCATGGTTTGGCAGGGAGTTGACGGTGAATATCTGCTGTTTTTGCACGGCTGTCAATCCAAGCACCCGCGAGATGTCATCGTATCGGTCCTTGAACTTCGACTGGTCGAGCAGTATCTTTATATCCGAGTTGTTGATTATAGCCTCCTTGACAATCGGGGAGTCTATCACGTCGTTAAGTTCCTGCGTCACCACTCCAGCGATGCCGTGGAACTTGCGCACGGTCTTGTACAGGTACTTTATGTACTCGGCCATGGTGGGTGATGCGATGGCTTTCCACGCCTCCTCGATTATGAGGGCCTTGCGTCCTTTCTTGATGCGCATTTTTTGTAGGAACACGTCCATGATGATGAGCACCACTATAGGGAAAAGTACGGGGTCATCCTTTATCTTGTCGATCTCAAACACTATAAACCGCTCGTCAAACAGGTTGACATCGAGGTCGGAGTTAAGGGTGTCCTGCAGCTCACCGCCCCGGTAGAACTGGGCGAGAATGGATGCGAAGTCGTTGATGTTGAAATCAATCTTCTCGGAGGCGCATATCTGTGGTATGCGCTCCACAGCAAACTCATAGTAGGTGTTGAACGACAGCGACGGGACTTTCATTCTCCTCTTTTTCTGCTCCATCTCGTCGATACGGGCGTCAATCTTCATCAGGTAGTTGTCCTGCATCAGCTCATTCATTATCTTGACGAGGGCGGTGTTGGCGTTTGAGCGCTCCCCCTCGGAGGCGTTGCTGTCTCTAATAAGCTCAATCAGCTTGTCCGACCTGGCCCTCAATGACTCGCGACGTTTGGCGAGGGCTTCGGAAGCGTCAAACATCACGTCGCGGTTGATGTCAGGGTCAGGGTTGGTGCGGGCATATTGCCGCCTAAACTCATCCCGGTATTTCTCATACACCCCGTCGCGCTTGTCCTCAAGCATGAGGCGTTGCCTCAGGTGCTCGCGTTCCGAGTCGGAGAAGCGGCTGAACGGGTTGAAGTATGCGTCGTAGTATTCGACTATTGTCTGGTTGATGATCTTGTCCTCTATCTTGGAGGGCGCCTCGTTCCCCTTGTAGATAAGGAATATGAGGGATTTGAGGAAGTTCTTCTTCTCGCCGAAGTTCTGTGTGTACTCCTCTTGCGTCACCTTAAACGGGTTCATGGAGATAGGATGCTCCTTGGAATAGCTTATGTAGGTGCCGTTGAAATAGGCGTTGATGCCCTCGTAGGAGTCGCCGGTGTCGACCATCACCACGTCGGTCCCCTGCTCAAGCAGCTGCCTGACGACCGAGTTCATGTGGAATTGGTTTTCAATGACTTTAGTCACTGAAAATCAATTAGATAATAAAATAACGGTACAACTATCCGTTAAGGGAAAGAGGGTGTGAAAAAGTTGATTTCAGGGAGTGAAAGGATTAGAAAAGTCGTGGGTTTTGAACGAAAGATTTAACCATATTTTAACCGTTGATAGATATTTTTATAATTTAGAATTAAAAGCAAAGAGGCACGAAATTTCAAGGGAATACGCCGTATGTCAGCGAAAATGTGTAACTTTGCGTATTGGCATATACGCCATATCTGAAACAATGTCTAAAATTATCGTTCA
>ERZ808054.67-NODE-67-length-126846-cov-7.453999_pt1 | contig 126846 bp, 104 predicted proteins | sample MGYA00380201_ERZ808054 | MGnify/ENA primary metagenome ERZ808054 (study PRJEB31490, sample SAMN06133419) | mouse gut metagenome | isolation source: Z5_2 | host: mice | place: China: Chengdu | collected 2015-05 ...
GCTGGTTCGTCGTAAGCATTTTCCTCCCTGACCTCTACCGGCAGCAATGTAATTTCCGTATCTCCAAGTCCTTCACCAGCATATAAGGTAAGCATATTACCCTTCGGACTGATTTCTTCGTCTGAATAGCAAACGGGTTTTGTACTTCCCGCGGGAATGGTAATTTTGATCTGATACGCTTTGGTGGGATTCGTCAAAAAGCATACCGCCAGTACCACGAATACTGCCGCCGCTGCCATCATAATCCATAATGTCGGTTTTTTATAATTCAATACAGATTTCACTCTTTCCTTTACGCCCACTTCCCCAAAAGCCAACGGACACACCAGAATCAGACGCCTCTGTCTCGCACAGGATAACAATACTTTCGAATACTCTTTTTTCTCATGGAACGTCATATCTTTGGCTACCTTTTCATCACATGCCAGTTCAATATCCTTGCAGAACAGGGAATATGCAATCCAGCAAAGAGGGTGAAACCAATAGACACACAACAATAAATAACCCAGCGCTTTCCACCAATGGTCTTTTCTTTTCAAATGTGCAGATTCGTGTGCAAGGATATAGCTCATCTCTGTCTCACCCAGTGTAGAAGAAAGATAAATCCTTGGCCTGACAATGCCCAAAATAAACGGTGATTTTATGGCATCACCAATGTAAATATTCTCCCTGACACATACCGCTTCTCTTACAAGCTTCTGTAGTTTGAAAGCGCTGCACACTGCACAAATGAGGAACAGCACCATGCCACAGACCCAGACGAGACCGGCTATATATGTAACGATCTGAAAGGGTGCCACACTGTTTGCTTCACTATATGCAAAGGTTTCTGTCAGCATCGGATTGATCGTATTTTCCACAATCGTCAGACGGCTGTCTATGGACGGTATATACTTATGCCCCTCCCCTTCCACAACCGTACTGGATTTGATCGGTTCAGAGCTCGGCAGTACACTGAGCTGGCTTTCAATGGAAAATGGACAAAGCAGCCTGACTGCTACCGCTCCCCACAACATGCAATTCACCCACTTTGGAATTTTTCGAAAGAACAGCCTGATACATAAAACTGCCAATATGAGCCAGCCGGCAGTAATGCTCATATTGAATAATTTCAAGAAAACATCGCCCATACCCTTTACTCCTCTGCCCTGTCAATCATTCTGCGGATTTCTTCCGCTTCATCCGCTGTAATCTTGGCGCCCTGCATAAATGCCGCAAGAAATGCCGGAAGGGAACCGTCAAAAGTATCTTCCACATATTGCCTGCTCTGCATGGAATAAAATTCATCTCTCGAAATCACAGCAGTTACCACTCCATTTTCATTGCGGAACAATCCTTTGTCTATCAGTCTCCGCAATACATTATGTGCCGTGGTTCTCTTCCAGTTAAATTCTACCGCTGTCATTTTTACCAGTTCCGACGACGTAACTGGCTCATGCGCCCAAATCATATCCGCATATCGTGCCTCAATAACACCCAATTGTATCTCTGCCATATATTTCATGCTCCTTTCACAGACCACAATATATAGTCTTTATTTCAGACTACACTAAGTAGTCTCAAAAGTCAAGATAAAACATTTACAAAAAAAGGTGCGTCTTTACGCTAAACAAAAACCCAAGAATTGTCATTTTAAGACTTCCATTACTTTTTCGTACTTATTTTGATAGTATTGTTTGCTTTCTGTAGATAATTTCTGAAAGCTTCTTGCTAATTTATTCTTTACAAACTCCTTGCCAGCTTCAACCCCCATTCCTTTTTGCACATAAGCCAGATACAACAAACCGGGAACACTGTCAAAATGTGAAATTGCATCAGCATCAGCCACGCACAATTCTTCAAGACTATTTTTCTCTAAATTTACACTCCCCCTATGATTTTTAATGCACTCCTGTACCATACGAATTTTTTGGCTGTCGTAACGATATTCTTTTAAAATGCTATATGCCATTTCTGCCCCATGTATATGATGTAAATCATATAGACTATAATCTGTAATGGAAGCAATATCGTGTAACCATGCCGCAATCAAAACTACTTCTTTATCCGCTCCATATTTTTCTGCCAGAATTTCTGCATTTTTTACCACTTCAACAATGTGATCATAACACCCCATTCCAAATTTATTTGTTTCTCTTTGACACCTGTCATATATTTCCTTCTGTAAATTGGTTAAAATATCGTTTCGCATGTTTTCACCTCGATTATACTATTGTATTTAATAATTTATCACAAAAATGCAGGGTATCGCAACTACCCAAAGTCATAATGCAGGGGGCAAAACACAGTGATTTCTACGTTTGAATCTCCACATGAATCTTGAAAATTGAATAGGCTACTATGCTCCCTATTTTTGTAGAAAACGGAGTGGGAAAGTGATATAATAAATTGCAGTATAATATTTTGTTCAGAAGTTTCGTAAAGTAGATGAGACATATGCTGCGCGAAATGAGTATTTTTAGATTTTAGGGAGAACTAGATTAAAATGAAAGAAATTACAACTGTTTGGATTCAAAGCAATAAAGAAGCGTATAGAGCAGATGTAAAAAACAGTATATATGAAAAAGAATATGCAAAGAACTATATATCAGACATTGCATTTGATAAAGAAAAAGCAAAGCTACAACCTTTTGAATTTTCTGTAGACATTTCAACGATGGAGGCTGCTGCACAGGGCAATGCTGGAAGATGTTGGATTGTTGCGGGATTGAATCTTTTGAGAGAACATATCGTAAAAGGGCTTAGAAAACGTACTCCACAATCTGCAAACTTTCAGCTTTCTTTTGCTTATCTTTGTTTTTGGGATAAATTGGAGAAAGCAAATTGTTTTTTGGAAAAAACGATTCAATATAGAAATGAATCTTATGATAAAAGAGAAGTGTACTCATGGTTTCAATATGCGGTAACAGACGGCGGGTTTTGGACGAATTTCAAAGAACTTGTAAAAAAGTATGGAATTGTTCCAGCGGAAATAATGACGGAAACATTTCAATCCTCGAATACAGAAGAGATGAATAATCGCTTGAATCATTATTTGCGAAAAATCAGCGCAGAGATAAGAAAGGCAGCTTTGGAGGGACAAAATATAGAGAATATTGTAGAAATAAAAGAGCAGGCACTGAAAAAGATTTTTACTTTTTTGTGCAGATGTTATGGCTGCCCGCCGGATACTTTTACTTATACATTTGAAAATGAAAAGCAAAAGAAACAATACACACCCAAAACTTTCTATCATGATTTTGTAGGAGAATTTTTGGATCAGTTTGTAAATATCATCTCTCTGCCTTATGAAAAATTACCTTTTGGAGAAACATGTATATTGACAGATGTTTTTCAAGTGGCAGGTGGTCAGGAGGAACAGTTTTTAAATCTTCCGTTATATGAATTAAAAGAAAAATGTATTGAACAACTAAAGGCTGGAATCCCTGTGGTATGTATGGCTGATGATGACAAAATGTGCATGGAGGAATTACAGTTATGGGACGATAATAGTTTTGATTATGCGGCTGTGACAGGCTTTGATTTCGAAATGAGCAGGAAGGATTATTTCCAATTAAAAGCCGGAATTGCAAGTCATTCTATGATGTTAACAGGTGTTCATTTAGGAGAAGATGGAATGCCGAAGCGGTGGAAAATAGAAAATTCTTACGGAACAGATGGCTTACATAAAGGATACTATATTTGCTCGGATTCGTGGTTTGAAAAGTATGTTCTAAGTGCCGTTATCAGTAAAAAGTATATATCAGAAATTAATAGTAACAAACAGCAAAACAAACATCTTTTCAATATATGGGATATTATGTAATAAGCTGGAGGCAGCTTTATGATTCGAGAAGCAACGCAGGCAGACACATTCGCACTGGCAGAATTGGCGGTAAAAATGTGGTCCAATCATACAATATCAGAACTGCAATCAGGATTTCTTGACCTTATTTGCAGTTCTGATGCTGTTTGTTTCATGAAATATGCCGATGATAAAGAAGTTGGCTTTGCACAATGTCAGCTTCGGAAAGATTATGTTGAAGGAACAAGTACCTCTCCTGTTGGATATTTAGAAGCAATTTATATTGAGAAAGAATACAGGCATAGAGGATATGCAAAAGAGCTTCTATCAAAATGCGAAAACTGGGCAAAGGAAAAATGTTGTACTGAATTTGCAAGTGATTGCGAAATTGACAATGATACCAGTTTAGAATTTCATTTATCAATGGGATTTGAAGAAGCAAATCGCATTATTTGTTTTCGAAAAAATATATAAAGCTATGAAAGCAGCGCCAAATCGAAGATTATGGAGGAAACTATGGATTTTTCAAAAGATGAATTGAAAGAAGCCAAAAGGCAAATTGATTCTACTTTGCATAAGCTAAGGGAAACGATAAAAACATTTGAAGCCAAAGAAAATACGGAAAGATACAAGTCACAAATTACATTGGCTAAAAGGCGGGTAAAGGCTTTTGAAATTGCAAACTGGTTTATTGAGAATGAACTCAATAAACAATAGTATTTATATTTGCAATCACATGACAACTATATCTCTATCATAATCCAATAATAATATTCATTATAAATATTATAATTAATTCAGCACCTTCTCTTTATCAACAAATTTTAAATTAGTTATAATAATATTTTATAGACTTCTTAAAATTCAGAACTGCAATACGCATAAATATGTACGATATTGCAAATGCCATCACTATTGTCAAATAGTTATTGTCTATCAAAACCATGATAGGAAAATTATAAATTACAATTGCCGGAATCAAATATATAAAACATAATTTTATTGCCGTGGGATAAATAGTATATGGTTGTTTTCCAATATCCATCAACGTCCAAAAAACTTGAATTAATCCTTGAATTCTCACAAAACGTAAGGAAAATGTAACCATCATAAACAGAATACTAAACAATAAACTTACCGCACAGAATACCAAGAGGATATACATAATTATATATACAATTCCAATTGAAAATCCCCCCATATAAATTGAATATATCAAAAACAAAATCCCAAAAAATGTGCCTGCAAACAGACCAAAGTTAAACTGTCGTAATGTTAATATAAAAATTACATTAACAGGTTTGAGAAGAATTGCATCCAAATCATAATTTTTTACCTTCATCGGGATTTTTATTAAATTAAAGAAAAACATCCCTCCAAATATAGAGTCCACTATCCAGACTGTAGCCAATAAAATAAATACCTCATATTTATTCCATCCTGAAATCTCCTCAACACCTGTATTATAAATAAAATAATAAAACAATATATTGGACAAATATCCTAATACTACTGTAAACATACCAACAATAAAATTGAATCGGTACATAAGTTCTCTGCGAAAACAATTCTTTAAAAAATTAAAATATAATCTTATATAAAACACTTATTTACCTCTATGAACCATACCCAGAGTACATTCTATATGCTTTTACTCTGGTAACTATTAACACAATACTTAATGAAATACACCAAATCAACTGAATTCCAATTGCTAAAAATATTTCATGTCTCTCCAAATTTCCCATGTAGATATCTACTGGAACGAACAATGTATATTTAAATGGCATATAGGAAATCACCTGATCAATTCCTTTTGGAAATAATGATAATGGAATCAATCCTCCCGACAAAAAATTTTCTATATTACCCCATAAATCTAACATCCCCGATATTTCTTCTATCCAGGTTGCTAAAAATCCTAAAATACAACCTATTATGTATTTCAACAAAAAAGCCAAACAAAGAGATACCAAAAAATACACAATATTATGAGATTTCCAATAAATAAATTTGTGAATCACTGTAATAAAAAGCAAGAACGGAATACAAATATTTAACAGATAAATTACTTTCTCTCCAATGAGCATTCTAAAGTTAAAATACATAAAATCAATTGGCTTAAGCATAAAATTATGTATGCTTCCATCTTGTATCATATCTGCAATTTCTATCGTGTTCTCCCTCATATTGAGTATTTTAGAACACAAGAACACCAAAACATAATATGTAATAATCTGTGTGTAAGAATAACCACCAATCTTATTAAAATCGTTTGCATACACCGCTTTCCATAACAATATATATACAAACAACGGTACACATCCAAAGCAGAAATTCATGAGCACATTACTTCTATAAACCGTAAACTCTCTTATCTTTAGTCTAAATATTGCCTTCTGCAATCTCATTAAAGTTCTCTTCTTTCTAGCAATTTTGTTATTGTTGTCTCAAAATCATCCTCTTTGCTATATTCCTTTAGCTCACAAATTAATCCATCATAAATGATCGTTCCCCTATTGATTACAATGATCCGTTCACACAATTCTTCAACATCTTTCATATTATGGCTGGTAAGTAATATGGTTGATTGATGTTTGCGATGATACTCTTTGATAAAATCTCTTAACTTCTTTTGGGAAATAATATCTAACCCAATAGTTGGTTCGTCCATAAACAATAAAGATGGCTCATGTAAAAGCACTAAAATAAATTCCATTTTCATTCTTTCGCCCAATGATAACTTTCTCACTGGTATCTTTAGCAAATGCTTCACATCCAGCAACTCAGACAACTGATTGACCCTTTTCTCGATAATGTTCTTATCTAACTGATAAATTTGACCTTCTAATTCAAAAGAATCATATGAAGAAACATCCCACCATAGCTGGCTCTTATTTCCCATGATCAGACCAATTTGCCTTAAAAAATCTTTTCTTAAATCACATGGTGTAAAACCATTGACTTGTATTTCTCCTGCCGACGGATAAATAAGCCCTGATAACATTTTTAATGTTGTAGTTTTTCCCGCACCATTTAATCCAATCAGACCAACCATCTCTCCCTGCTTAATGTTAAAACTAATTGATTCAACTGCTTTTACCTGTTTATATTCACATTTTAATAATGCCTTCAAAATATTCTTCGTATCTACCTGCTGCTTTACCTTATATATTTTACTTACCTGTTTTACAGAAATCATAATAACTCCCAATATATAACTATTTCATCATTTCCTAATGAATTTCTCATCTCCTAGAATAAGTTCAACCTGTTTTGTAATCCTACAATATATTTTGTCTCTCCAATATCCATACATTATATATATTTCAATGCTCCTTTTATCTAACCATATTTATCCTATATTAATCTCTCAAAAAATACCATGGCTTTTCACTTGTAAAAATTTGACGTATTTTTACAAGTGAAAAGCCATGGTATTTTATTATTTTCTGATGTATACTGTGTTCTTAAAAATAATATTCAACTGGAGGTTCTGTTTATGATTCAAAAATTAATCTCACTTTTAAAAAAATCTACAGCCACCCTATTACTAACTGTAACGCTTTCTGCGACAATTCAAGATACTTGCTTCATTATGGAAAGCACTACAATTGAATGCTATCAGGAAGTACCAGAATTAGGAGATGCTGTCTATAACGACTAATCGATAACACTAATTTTTCTTTCTTCTAGGAGATATATTTTATATATCTCCTTTTCTTTTTCAAAATAATACAAATCACTCATATAATATATCATCTTTGACCACTTATCGAGTTCCTGATCTGATGCGCCTTCCTTTGCTAATACCTTCAAAACATTATTTAAACAAAAAGGAATTACAGAAGCCTTTCCACAAAACAATTCAAATTTTAGCTCTGTTATGACTCTTTTCCAGTTTCGATGTCTGCGCACATAATTATTGAGGAGAAGAACATATGAACGATACCTATGTTTAATCCGTACTTTGCTACCATGCATTTTTTGCAAAACGCACTCATAAATCCTGTCTGCCTCCTCCTCTTGTCCCGTTTCTCTTAAAAGAAGGCAGTAATGATTTATCATCAACACCTCATTTCTCATCGGAATATGATCAAATACATCTTTTAAAAATCCCTGTATTTTATTTAATGCTGACTGTACAGGCAGCTCACCGCTCCGATTCGCTATTAAGATCTCATGAAATGCCACAATCGTTTTATTTTCATTGATTTGCAAATCCAGCCGCCGCTTCAGCTGTTCTAAAGTCTCCCTGGCTTCCACATACCTGTGTTGCATGAGCTGGATATCCATGCATCTGCGCAGTTCCATCACATCAAATGAATCTGTCACCACATATCCATTGTACCTCCCTTTCTCCATTCCAAGTTTATCAAGCATCCTAGCAAATGTTTTTTTATTAGGAGACATCCTTCCTGTCTCGAATCGGGAGAGAGAACCTACATCCTGATAAATTCCATCTGCAAATTCCTCCTGCGTCATGCCTTTTGCTTTCCGCTCATCACGAATCCTTTCATAATCTAAATGATATTCCATCTGAGCACAATTTTGAAAAAACGAATCTGTACAACGCCATTCTTCCGCAAAAGACTTCCATAAAAAACTTAGTGTATTATAATACTGTACCCATTTACTGTTCAGCGGTGAGATGCCCATCTGCTGCTCAGCCTGTACCATCATTTCCAAAAGCGGCAACATAAAATAAATCATCGTATTCCTGCGCAATTCCTCTATCCCTCTCTCGCAAAGTGCCATTGCCTGTATATACCTTCCCTTATTATAATCTATACGTGCACGTAACCACGCACACTTTGCAAAAATTTTGGCATGTTCTTCTCCATCTGTAAAATGAATATCTATGTATTTCATACAGCTTTCCAAATGCTGTTCTGACACTGTTTGATCGTACTTTAGCTTTTGCTCAATCTGCACTTTTTCCATTGCAATCAGATTTTCCATTTCAATTGTCGAAATTAGATAACTATCAATTACATTATACGAAAAACCAGGGAGTGTCATATTAACTGCCAAACTCAGGTTTTCGAGTGCCCTGTCATAATCCCTATCAATATGGTAATGAATGCTTGCTTTCATGCGGTATCGGTACATTTGATCCACATTTGTCCTATCAGGATAAGCTGCTAAAATTTTCATGGACAAATCTCTCTTATTCTTTAAAATCGCTCTTTGTAACAAATCACGTATCCGCACGATGTGATACATTTCGGATTTTAATACCCGTTCAAGTTTATTTGGTGCCTTTCCGGCGCGCTGTAACAACAGATCTACCATAAGTACATCTGCATCACATTGGTCTTTTTCAATCTGATAAAGCATTTGCGGAGAACATATCCCCTTCGAAAGTTTCTCACGCGTCATCCCCCTTTTTTCCCTTCGTGCCTGTTCAATCAACTTCCCAATTGTCGTATAGCTCATCATTTCACCTCCCATATGCCCTGATCTATTCTGATGCTGTCTCAGCGCCGCACAACCCGACATCACGCCAAAATCAATTGAGCACCCATTCCTCTCCATAATATCCAAATATTTGTTCTCCACACTCCTTCAACCCCATTCTTTCTCCTTTGCACAGCACACGCCCATTCCAAAGATGACCAGCAGCACCCCCGCACCAAGAAAACAGGCAGCAGTTCCAAGCGCGGCAATATACGCCGACGCCAATAAGAATATAATCTCCATCAAATTTCCAGCCATATTTGCCACAGACAAAATTGCGGCCCTCTGCCCCGGCAGCCCACATTCGTCAATATAGGCATTTTCCATGCTGTTTAAAATATATTCCGGGAAACTCAGCGCCAAAGGAAGCACCACCATAACCAGCACGACAAGAACCGGTGCAAAGCTTACGGCAAAGGCTATCATAAGCCCCCCTGCAACGAGAATTGCCCAAAACATTGCCCGCCGCCTAGACGCATTCCCGATACGGTCAAGCAGTCTCTCCGCAAGCATCTGTATCGCAGAGTATACGAGGATAATGGGTGACATCCACGCTTCCTGTATTCCACATGCTAGAAGTTTCTCTACATAAAAGAAATTTATGAGCAGAAACGCCACAGAAAAACACGCTGCCAGAAAGACCATTCGGCGCATTGGCGCGTTTCGAAAAATCCGTAGCATCGTGCGGGTGTCACCTTCTTGTGTGGGTGTCACATGTCCCGCCATTTGGGGCTCAGGCATCATACCTGCGGCACAAAAAACCCCAGCACCGCAGGAAACCACTGTCGCCACAAGCAGGACAAGGATTCCGCCAAGACGATAAAGCACGGCATAGAGCAGCGTACTCACGATAAAGCCAGCCGTTCCAAAATTTGACACGCGCGCCATCTTTACAGGATACTGCGCCTCTTGATAAACACTATAAATATACGCGTCCTGTGTCCCTGACAAGAAGCAGGCAGCAAAGCCCTCCGCGACCGCCTCCACAACAAACAGTCCCAAACTGCCTGTCAGATACGCGAGCACCATAAGTCCTCTCGCCAGAACGACAATGCCCTGCGCCAAAACCATTGTGTTCTTGTACCCAATTCTGTCTGTGAGCATACCCGTCGGGATTTCAAACAAAAATACCGTCAGCGACAACACCGCTTGCAGCACAAAAAACTGTGCCATCGTCACGCCCGCATGGGTCCGCACCAGAAGCGCAACTGGCGCATAAAATACCAAGCCATTGAAAAATGCCAACATTTCAAGTCTGTCTATATTTCGTTTTTTCTTCATTTTAATCTCCTATCATACAAAATCTGAACCCGATGTTTCAGATTTTTATTTTCATACACGCCAAAAAGTACAGATTTTGATGATAGAATTTATGATGGACTTTGTGTATACATACGTTCTCCTTAGCCTTCACCGATTTTTAAACCAGTTCCCTGTTCATCATTGCTTTTACATCATTTTTTATGCTTTTTCATACTTTCCTTTTCATACTCTTCATGCATCTCTTTTCATGCTGTTTTCTGCGTAGCTGACTTTCCGTGTGCTGCAACAAGCAAATATACCACAAACAACACAGCCAGCAGTCCGACGCCCATCATCGAATACCCCACACCAACCAGCTCCACCAGAACGGGCGCTGCCACGATTCCAACCACAGCACTGAGTACCACAACAATCTGACGCAGCGCCATTACACGGCCAAACACCCCCCGCTCAACCCTGCTCTGTAAAATTGTATTGACAAAAATCGAAGACCCTGTATTAAAAACGCCTATCAATACATTTGCTGCAAAGCTGACCGCAAAGACTGGTGTATTTCCCCAGAGCACAAAACTTCCTATCAGTAGAATGCTCAGCAAGGCATACTTCGCCACATCATCCAGCTTTGACTTTGACAACAGCTTTGTCACCGCCGGCGCCAGCAGGCTTCCAATCGCCATCGCATAGGTAAAGTAGACAATCCCGCCGACGCCGATTCCCAAAATCTGATCCGCGACATAGATTTTATCAATCTCATAAAAGCGTCCCAAAATACCAAAGAATACACTGGTCAGCATCACAACCATGACAACAGGCATCTTTCTGACCGCCGCAATGCCCTCCTTCGCAAATCGAAACAGCGTAAACTCAGCCTTATCTGCCTCGTCCTCCTTCTTGTGATACGTATACGGCAGCCGCCACATGAGCGCTGCTGCCACCAAAAACGTCACCGCATCTATCAGATAAAGCACCTGCGTGCCCGACACACTGTACAAAACTCCTCCAACACCAGGACCAACCAACAGGATGACAGTCCCGATCACAGAAAACAGGTTATTGGCATCCATCAAATCGCTTTTGTCAAGCAGCTCGGACATCAGCCCCATCTGCGCCATATTGTCAACATCACTTGTCCCTTGTAGCACAAAGATTAACACATAGGCAAGCAGCATGTACTTCCCATTGGTACATACAAAGGACAGCATCAACGCCGCACTCAGCAAATATACATAAATGCTCACTTTCTTGCGGTTAAAACGATCTACAATCACGCCCGACACAAACTGACACGGAATCCGAATCAGCGCCCTGATGAGCCACATTCCCGCCACGCCTGCCAGTGAACCCGATAACTCATAGACTGACAGTGTGATTGCCAGTGCATACAGACTGTCACCAAATGACGATACGATCGTAGCCCAGACCAGAAGCCGAAACGATTTGTTCTTTAATAATCTCATATGTATCCATTCCTCTCATTGAAAAGACAGTACACTGCTTCGAAAACAGGCAAGTCATTCATTTCCGTATTCTGAAATCAGTATACCAATTGACAGCATATGCCAAGTATACACCCAGAATTTCTATAAAAACAGACTTTCATTTTCGTGATTTTAGGCGTATACTATAAATGTAAGGAACTATTCCTGCACAGGCGCCTCATGCTTTGTGTCAAAATATAAAATTGATTTATCAGAGCAGACGAAAATGGCTGCTCTATTCTTTTATGCACAGCCCCACAAAACGAAAATATGCGGCGAAAAGCATGTCAGGAAAACGCGCGAAATTGTATAATTTCCTTGGTGGTGTTTCCAGCCAGCAGGCAGTATACTGAATAAAGCTTCTAACAACCAAGCAACGCGCAAGGAGGATTTATATGAAATTAGGAAACAGTTTATTTCACGCACGCAAAAAAAGCGGGTTGACGCAGGAGGAGGTCGCAGACAAACTGGGTGTAAGCCGCCAGACCATCTCCAAATGGGAGAGCCGCAAACAGAAGGCCGCCACATGACGCGGTGGTATTCACTCCTGCATCTCATGGTGGACGGCGTCTGCGCCTTCGCCATGTTTGGCAGCTTCCTGACCTCTCAAAATCAGCCAATGGACTTTTTGCTGTACAACTTCTGCGCCTTTGCACTGCAAATGCCGCTTGGCGTTCTGCTGGACTGCAAAGCGCCCAAAGCCAAAAACACCGTGTCCTGTCTTGTGGCAGTCCTCGGTGTCCTGTGCACCCTCCTCGGCACAATCACCCATCCAGTTGTGCTGGGGACGGGCAATGCCCTGTTTCATATTGGCGGCGGTGTCGGCACAATCTATGAGGACAACGAACAGCACTGGTGCGGCAAAGGACTCGGCATCTTTGTCGCACCGGGGGCACTTGGCCTGTACCTCGGAACACTTGCAGCCAAAAATGGAATTGCAAAATACTGGCTGTGGGCTGTCTGTATTTTGATGCTCACATGCTGCGCCGCTGCCTGCAAGCAGGCAAAAAGTAAGCCACACACTGCTGCCGCCCAAACCAGCATTGCGGACAATCCACAGCAGCCAAAAATGGCAGGCATTCTGCCGCTGTGCTGCCTGCTCGTTGTGCTTCTGCGCTCGTATCTTGGCATGACAGTCACCTTTTCATGGAAAACTTCCATGCTGGGCGGACTGGCTGCCGTGCTGGCTGTTGTCCTCGGAAAAGCCGCCGGCGGTGTTCTGGCTGCGCGGTACGGCATTGTGAAGGTATCAACCATATCCTTACTCATAGCAGCCATCGCATACTTAGGGGCGCACCTGATGCCCTTTGGCGTTGCTGCGCTGTTTTTGTTTAATATGACAATGCCCATTACACTATATCTCATGATTTGCCAATTTCCCAATATGCCGGGATTTTCCTTTGGCTTTCTGACCTTTGGGCTGTTTCTTGGCTTCCTTCCCGCCTGCTTTGGACTCTCCGCCAGATCAGACGGACACGTGGCAGCCTGCGTGGGCAGCGTACTCTCCCTGATTATTTTATACGCTGGAATCCGCCCAAAGCTTCGGTAATTTTTAGATAAAGCATTACACTGTCTTTTAAGGAGGTTTTCATGACACACTGGCTTTTAAAAATGTTTGGCACTGCCCTGCTGTTTACCCTCCTTATCGAGCTGGCGGTGGCCGTTTTATACAAAATCCGTTCCCGACAAAAGCTGCTGCTGGTAGTGCTTGTCAATATCCTCACAAATCCTCCAGCCGTGCTGCTGCACTGGCTGGGAAGCCTCTATCTGCCAGCACTCCCTGATCTGTGGCTACAGCTTGGTTTAGAACTGCTGGTTATACTCGCAGAAGCATTGATTTATCATAGCTTCTCCACCAAAAAAGAATGGCAGCTTCAGCACCCTGTACTGTTATCGCTAACAGCAAATACGTGCTCATGGCTCGCTGGGTTCTTCCTCTTATAACACGTTTCCTGTTTACAACAAAGCTGTCAAAGCCGCGCCGGGCGTGCGCCAGCTTTCGCTGACTTATTTACTTTGAACGCCCGTGAGAACAAAAATTGGAGGTATCTCAATGAAAAAATGTTTTATTGTGCTCAGTATTCTGTTGTGCTGTATGCTGTATGCGTTTCCCGTGCAGGCAGATATCATCTGGGAACCCGATGATAACTTCTACAACCGCCATGCCAGAGAATGCACGCATATCAACCGTATGTTCACCGCAAACGGTCCAGACGGCGTTGTCATTGTATACCAAAGCCCCGAATCGCCGCAAATCATCACCCGCTTAGACAATGGCACCCAAACCCCTATCTCCTTTACCTATCAAAGCGCCGATGGCATCCTCTGGGGCTTTTATGAAAACGCTGACCAAACAGGCTGGCTGCCAATGGATTATATGAATGTGATCTATGACAGTATTTCCTTTGCCGAAGAATACGCCGCGGAGATTGTCTCTGAATCCGGCATTCTGGACACCCTGTATCAGAACAAGGAGATCTATCTCTGGAAATACCCCGGTTCCGAGACATATGACATAATACAGACAGGCGACTTCCTCCCGTCATACGAAAGTGTCTATCTTGATGAAAAGAACAGATGTTGGGGAAATGTCGGCTATTATTACGGCATGCGCAATGTCTGGCTCTGCATTGACGAGCCCGACGCGGATTTTGATACGCTCTATCCCTCCGGCGCGCCGGCAAGAGGCACTGCGCAATTTGATCAAACGGAAACAGGCGCCGCCGAGTCCATACAGTCCACTTCACAAACCACCAAACGGATTGTTCCCAAACAAAATACTGCGGTGGTCATGCTGACAGTCTTATGCGTACTTGCTGTCATGCTTGCCACCGCAGGTTTATTGCGAAAATTCAAACAAAAAGAGTAAATTAAGCGTTCTTTTTCAAATGGAAGCGGTTCACCAGTTCATGCAGGCGCTTGGACTGGTCTGACAGCTCCGCACTCGTCGCTGCACTGTTCTGCGCAAACGAAGAATTTGACTGGACTACGTTACTGATCGAATCAACATTTGTTGTAATCTGCTCTAGTACTCCCTTCTGATTCTGTGAGGCATTGCTGATTTTTTCCATCGAAGACAAAATCTCCTCCGAACCCTTTACCACTGTCATCAGCGACTTTGCCGTGTTGTCCGCAATAGTCATGCCGTTCTCAACTGCCTTCTGGGACGTTGCAATCAGAGACGCTGTCTGGTTGACCGCCTGCGCACTCTTTGCCGCCAGCTCACGGATTTCATTTGCTACCACAGCAAAGCCCTTTCCTGCCATTCCCGCCCTCGATGCCTCAATCGACGCATTCAGGGAAAGCAGATTGGTCTGCGCGGCAATATCTTCAATCGTCTTGACAATCTTCTCAATCTCCCCGGAAGAATGGCTGATCTCCGACATTGCCTGTATTAAATGTTCCATTTCCTTGTTGCTCTCCTCAATATGACGGTTCACCTCGGAAACGAAATTATTTGCTGTCTGCGCGTCCTGCGCATTTGCTGACACGTCCTGCGACAAGCTCTCAATTGATGCTGCAAGCTGGTCGATCGCCGATGCCTGCTCCGTCGCGCCATCTGACAAAATCTGAGCGCCGGAGGACACATTCTCAGAGCTTGCGGACACTTCATCGGCAGAAATAACAATCTCTTGCAGCGTTTCATTCAGCGATTCAGAAATCTTCTTAATGGATATCTGAATTGGTATAAAATCACCTATGTAATCCTGACTGATATTGATATCCATATTGTTATCTGCCATCTGAGAAAGCTGCTCTGAGATATCATTCACATAATTATTGATAATCGTACTAATGTGATTGAACGCCTGCGCGAGCCGCCCCAGCTCATCTTCCGACTGGATATCAATGTGAATATTCAAATCTCCGGCTTCCAGCTTCCCAGCACCTTCCGTAATCACCTGAATCGGATCAAGCGCGCGCCTGATTATACGGTTCATGGATCTTAGCAGCAAAAAACCAAACACCAGTACTATAACCGTCAGTTTCCCTGCCCCCTCAATAATCGGTCCGTAAAATTCCATACCATTGACCGTCATGTGCAGCGTCCAATGTGTTTTGTTATTCACAGTCAGCGGGATTGTCACACAAACACCGCCTTTTTTTGTGCCATAATTTTTCCTTGCCTTAATCAGCGCACGGCTGCTGCGAAGCTCTCCCTCGGGCATATCATTCAACTTGTGCACATCCGCCTCCATGGTCTTATACCCCACCTCGGAGGCAGTTTTTCCAACTGTTGTATTATCGGCAGAGTCCACCAGAATTGTATTGTCCTCCGCAAGTGCTACCAGATGCGCCGACTTATAATCCGTGCTGATCAGAAGCTGCTCCTGCATCTTATCAAGCGCCACATCAACACCGCACACGCCGAGAAACTCGCCCTGCGCATCCCAAACCGGCGCAATGATGCTGATCATCATAATGTTCTTTCCCATCAGCTCATACACATAAGGGTCCATAATATACGGTTCCCCGCTCTGTTTGATCTGCTTCCAGTACTCTTTATCATAATTATCAAAAGCATCTTCATGCTTCTCAAAAACATATCCTGTCTTTTCCTCATTCGGATAGACAACTGCCTCATACGCCATATCTTTTTTGTGCACACTGTATGGCACACCATCAGCATCTGCAATGGCATTTTGCTCAAAATAAGCAAATGCGGTCGTAAATCCATCGCCGCCCTCCAAAAGTCCCACCAAGGCGGTATCAATCGCCCCTCTCTGCTCAGTTGGGTCCAGTGTGGAAATATTCCTGAGTGCGCCCGCAAAGCCGATCACCTTTCCATACGCCTCCTCAATATCACTCACCAGCAAAAAAGCATTTTCATAAGCAACTGCTGACAGCTTTTCCCTGTTCACCCGCACCAGCGACTTTGCAGAGAGCAAAGCAGACATCATAATTGTAAGCAAAAAAATAACAGCCGTAATCCCTGCCATCTTTGTGATAATCTTTTGGCTAAGGCTGTTTTTGTCCTTAAAATCCCATTGCTTAGACATAGTCATTCCCCCATGAAATCAATTTTGTACCACGCTCTCCCCCTGTATCTTTTCCCCTTATTTCTGACAGGTTCTCAACCGCAGTATCATATTTTTTCTTATGATACAATATTATATCTATATTTTTCCAAGAAGTCAATCCTAATCGTGTACTCTATGTCTCCTAACACTTTGCATTACATTTTTCCATTCCCGCATCCTTATACCATGTCTCAAATCCCTCATAATCTCTGACACTGAGGTTGATCGTCGCTTGAAATACATCATCCTTAAATGCGTCTGTCTTATTCCTTCCTGCCCTAAAATATTCCATATCAAAACTGACCATGGAAAATGTGTCCACGACCGCACGCTTCATTTTATTCTGTATTTCATATTCTATTGCGTACAATTCCTTGATTCTTCCTAGGAACTCAGAAATCTTCACTTTCTTTACAAAGACATAAATATCACAATAATCAAAGGATATATAGCTTAGAAAATCCTCTTTAAATTTTTCTTGGATCACTTTTAAAATTCTTTCCAAATTACCGGGATGATGATCGATATGTAACATTGATAAAAAAAGATATGGGCTGGTTTTAGGTATATACCATTTATTTAATTTTAAAACTCTGACATCAATTTTATCTACCATTTTATCTCCTTATTGCAGAAAAAGAGCAATTATATGCTCTTTTTCGTGCCCAGTCTTTTTACTTTTTGATCTTATTCCTGTCCATTGCCGTCGATACACTGGAATAATCTTTTTTGTCCCTTGTGTAAAAAGAGGAAAACATTCCCTCCTGACTCTATCTCACATTACAGTATAGTATGACACCTTCTATTCGTCAAGCGGCGCAGTCAATACTTCGACAGAGCCATCCTCCGACACAACAAGAATCATCCCACGCACACCCTGTTTCTTCAGACGATTTTGATACTTTCTGGCAGAATTAAACCGTGCTCCTCTCGCCAGATCCATCTCCGTTTCACTGTCCCCGTCCAAAATAATCCCAATGCCGTGGATATGTCCTTTGGTATCCATTATGATACTGCCATCGATGGCACTGAGATTCTCAATCTCTGATATTTCGAGCGTAAGATTTGGATTTTTCATAAGTGCTGTCTTTACCACCACTGTACAATAACATACAGTCATATTCTGATTGATTCCCACTCCCCATCTCCATCAATAATTTACGAAAGTCAGCCAGTGTGCCAAAAATCCCATTAATCTGATCAAACTTTCTCTCATATTCCCTGCACACTTCACAAACCCCGTCCACATCAATCACTGTAGACTGGCTATCGAGCAGGCACCTCCTACAAAATATTTTTTCTTCCTTCTGATTCCTCATTCGCATAATACAAGATTCGATCTCGTCCAGTTCCACTCTGTTTCCCCTGAGCTTTACCTGTCTGTCATTCCTTCCTGTACACATGATCTGTCCATGCGCATTTACTTTTGCAAGATCACCAGTCTTGTAGAAGATTTTCCCTGAAAAGGCATCGAGCTTCACAAATCGCCCTTCGTTGAGCTCTGTATCGCAGTATCCTTGGCCAACACCATCCCCGCCAATGCACAGTTCCCCCTGGCTGCCATGCGCCACTGGCTGTTCCTGTCCATCTACTATCACTATCTCAATGCCTTTCATAGGAATCCCTATAGGTACATTCCCTGTATATGCTGTCTGATTGGGATCAACACTCCCAGTTTATCTTTTCCACAGCATAGCGATTAACAATCTCATGATTGTAATCATCTATCGCACACGCATTGACAAGCACCTTCGCCCCGCTTCGTCTTATCACATATTCGTTTCTGCTGTCAGGATTTTCCGGGTCAATTGGCAAATAGACCCCTCCGATCATCCAGATTGCAAAGACAGCCATTACTGTAGGGAGATTTCTATCACACAGTATGGCACAAACATCCCCTTTGCCAATTCCTGCGGATGTCAGTTTTGCTGCAAAACCTGCCACATAACCGAGTAACTCCTCATACCTCATCTCCTGCCCTTCACTGACCAGTGCTGTACGACTGCCATATGATATTGCAGTATCACTCAATTTTTCCAACAGCCAGTTTGCCATATTCCCCTCCGTTTGTTCTCCTAAAGACAGTCCAGTTGCCATGCCCCCTTAAACACGCTGATTATAGCTTAACATTTTCACCCTTTTTAAACAATGGACAGAACTGTCCAAATTTTTCTTATCAGGGGCATTAAAATCCAGTTGCCCTTCATCCGAAAAGCAACTGGCAGTCTTCCTACTATATATACACCACAACATCCTTCTTCTTCGCCAATAGCGTTCCCTCCTCCAATGGATACCCCAGCGCCGCCATACACCACACTGTATGCTTGGCAGGAATGCCAAATTCATCCAGAACGCTCTTCACTGGCTCCTCATTGCGCAGCGTCATCAGTGGATTCAACCACACAGAGCCAATCCCATAAGACTGCGCTGCAAGGAAAATATTCTCCGCCGCGCAGGAGGCATCCTGGCATCCATCATGATTGCGCTCGTCATTTGAAATCAGAATCATACAAGCCGGATTCTCAAATCCATAACAATGTACTTTGTGCTCCTTTGCAGTCTTCACTGTCGCTTCTTTCAACTGCGCAATCTTTTCCTGATCCACGAGCACCGTAAACCGCCACGTCTGCATATTATGTCCACTCGGGGCATAATATCCAGCCTGCAATATCATATCCAGAATATCTCTCGGAATCGCATCCTCCTTAAACTTACGAATACTCCTCCTGGCAAAAATTGCCTGCATAACTGGATTCATGAGAGACTGGCTACCTCTCTGCTCCCACATCTCTTTCAGCGCTTTGCGATCAATCTTCTGCATACGGTTCCTTGGCAAGGTTTGAATCGATACATACTGCATCGGCAGTTTATAACGCTCTAGGCGGCCTGCCAAATATGTATGAAGGTCCGCCTGTGCATACTCATTATCCCTCACAACGACATATAACGCCGGAACAAATCCCAATATTCCCTCTGGATCTGGAACACCGATGCATGCACATTCGCTGATATGCGGATATTCACACGCAGCGTTTTCAACCTCGATTGGCGACACTTTCTCACCGCCCACATTGATGATATCATCTGCCCTGCCAAGCATATACACATAATCCTCTTGGTCTGTATAAACCATATCACCGGTGAGAAGCCACCCATCCCGCAGCGTTTCCTCCGTCAGTTCCGGGCGATTCCAGTACCCCGCCATCTGCATATCGCCCTTCAGCGACATGCGGCCGGGATGTTCCCTGTCGCTGTGCTGCATAACCTTTCCCTGTTCATCCAACACACGAATTTGAATGCCCTGAAGCGGTCTGCCGATAGCGCTCACTTTCTGTGCATCCGATGCAGTTTCAGAAACATTCATAAAAAGTGCACCGCCAGACTCTGATGATCCCCATGTATTGAATATCAACGTATTTGGAAGAAGCTGTACCAGCCTCTTTCTCTGTTCAATTGTTAAGGATCCCGCACCCGCCTCAATATATCTGAACCTGCCCATAATATCTGCAAACTTTCCTTGCATCTGTCTTGAGATTGTCTCTATAGACGCTGGAACTACTGCCAATGCAGTACATTGATATGCGTCAAGATTATTCTCAATTTCCTTGGCAAAAGTAAAGCCATTCTGAAGAATCACTGACGCTCCCTGGTAAAGCACCGCCCTCAATACCCGCAGGGCAAAGGAATGATTCAGCGGCAGAGGAAGAAGCAGCCGCTCGTTGTCCCTGATACCAATACCATCTATCGTATTTTTCAATATATTGAAAACGGACTTGTATGTAAGGATAACCCCTTTCGGTCTTCCCGTTGTACCCGTTGTAAACAATAGCTCTGCAATCGTATCCTCACTGGGTATTTCATACTTCAATTTATTATTGCTCTCGTTTTCAACTACCTCTGCACCATAGATCTTCTTCAATGAACTCATTTGAACATGACTGCTGATGTTTTTCATCGGTTTGTCCGATAACAATAACACCGCATCCGTATCCTGATACACAAACTCAATATTCTCAACCGTCGCATTTTTGTCTATAAAGACAGCAACTGCCCCACAATACTGGATTCCCAGATAAACCGCAACCATCTCAGGTTTTGAGAGTGCCATGAACAGCACTCGTTCGCCGCGCCCAACTCCCATATCCGACAGCCTGTTTCCAACCAGTTTGATCTTTTCCAACAACTGTCTATAGGTTAATTGTTCACTCTTAAATGCCACTGCCAGTTGATCTGGCTGATTCTGTGCCAGCTTCGCTACGCGATTTATTAAAGTATCAACCATAACATTCCCCTTTCAAAAGTTCTGTTATCCCTGTAGCTTCTCCACCATCCTTGCCATACCCGCGATCGAATTAAAGTTCTTCTCCACAATTTCCTCATATGGAATCGTAATATCAAACTCCATCGTCAATGTAGCAATAATCCCTGTAATTGTAAGAGAGTCCAAAACCCCATCATCCACCAACTCCTCTGACGCTGTAAAGTCAATCTCGGGATACTCCTCCGTCAATAACGCTAAAATTTTTTCTTCCATCTCTTTTCCTCCATTCTTAAAACAGTTAAAAGTTTGCATAAATAAAATCACTTGCATTATATCCAGCACCATAGATGCCCAAAATAATAATCGAAAAAATAGCAATATAGTATATTGTCCATCGCAAAACAATATTCTTCTGTGCAATCATTTCCCTGACAGATCCCTTTTCTTGTAATACACTGACCCTTTGTACGAACAAGAGTCCCAGAAAAGCAACACACAAATCCTTATAATCCAATCCCATTTGATAAAGACTTCCATCCCAGAAAATCCAAGGATTAAACTCATGAAACATCTGCTTGACCGTGATCGCAGATGCCTCCAATGTTCCTGGCACGGTGATCAACCTAGCAACAGTAAACACAAAAAACGTCCTCACAACTTGAAATCTCTGATATCCCCGCGTTGTCATATCGATGTGCAGTATCTGCGCCAATTTTTTATACTGCTTCGCAAAAATTGTAGAGCAGATAATGAGCACTCCCCAGTATACACCCCATAAGACATAATTCCATCCAGTTCCATGCCAAAGGCCAGTAAGCAGCCATACAACTGCCAACGGAATCGATGCATTTATCTTCTTTGCAAGGTCTTTTCCCCATTTATTTTTGATAAAAGATGTAAGCTTCGCCAAAAAGCCCGATGTAACAACGGGCATATAGACATAATCCTTAAACCATGTCCCCAACGTAATGTGCCACCTTCTCCAAAACTCTGCTGCACTCTTTGAACAAAACGGATGACGAAAATTCTCATCCAATTGGATCCCAAAGATCTGTGAAGCTCCCCGTACAATATCCATACATGCCGAAAAATCCATATAAAGCTGAAATGTCGAGAATATCAGCGCAATCACGATCGTCAGACCCTCATAGTCCGCGATATTGCCAAAAACCTTCTGTGTGAAAAGAGCAAATCTGTCAGCAATCACAAGCTTCTTAAAATACCCATACAACATCAACTGGAGCCCAAAACACACTCTCTTATAATCAAACGAATGCTCCTTAAAGATCTCACCCGCAAGTTTATGATATCTGGCTATTGGTCCCTGTACAATCTGCGGAAAATAAGAGACACATAGCAGGTATTTAAAGTAATTATCCATGGGCTTCTGTTTTCTCCAATAAATATCGAGCAGATATCCAACAGAGGAAAACGTATAATAAGATACTCCCAGCGGAACAATGACATCTAACACTGTCCAGAATGATATATGGTCATACAGGAAATCAAATAAGCGCGCAGCAAACTTGCAATAACATAATATTCCTACCACAAGTAACAGTGTCGGCATTAGATAAAGCACCTTGCACTTTTTCTTCGTCGGTGCAAGAAACTCCATCCGTTCTCTACCCTTTAGCCCCTGCTCATCTGCCTCACGCTCAGCCGCTTCGTATACATTATTGAGCCGTCTGGCAGATAGAAATACAATCAACGATGTCAGCACGATAAAAGGCAGCTTCTCAATCCCTGCTGATATGTAGAATACCATACTGGCTGCCAAAAGAACCATCCAGCGGAATTTTTGTGGAATGAGAAAATATATTATGGTTATAATGAATAAAAAAAGGCAGAAATTTATGGAGTTGTAAGTTAAAAATTGCATGTTATTTATCCTCCTCCGCTTCATATTGCTTTTATTTTGCCTCGATAACAAAATGTCCAGTTTGTTATCTATATATAAAATACCCCTAAAGTCTTATACCATACACTCAAAATAGTCATCTTATACTTGCAAGCTTTTTTCGTGCATAGATTACACGACTTTAGGGATACTAAAATACAGAAAATGTGAATACTCGCAATTCTAATATAAATACTAAGAACTACGAATCTACTCTATCTCACCCTAATAGTGAGAAGTCTTTTTCACTCCGCTACCCTTCAACAATTCTTTTGCTTTTCAATCTTGCATTTTACCAATCAATCCTTCTTAAACGCCCAAAGTTTATTAATTATGAAATTGAGAGGCACCGTAACAAGCAAATTAATAATAGGTGCTACAAATTCAGAAATCTGCATGATCCGAACCCACAATACTAACAATACACTGCTTAAAAACAATCCTGTAAAGGAATAAGAAATAAATGTTCTAACAAGCGCTTTCACAACAGACCGCCCTTCCCCTTCTTGCAGAGTAAACACCAACTTGTTATTCCAATAAAAAGACCATAGCACACTAAGTATAAATGCCATTACCTGTGCAACCAAATATCCACTCCTTAACAAAATTCCCATCTTTCGAAATATCAACAGACTGATTACGTAAATCAAATAAGAAATCAGCGTATTGCTCAGCCCTACCACACCAAACTTTACAAACTGCATGAAAGCCTTAAAAGACTCCTCTGTTAATTCTTTTCCCAATATTTTAAATAATAAGTTTAGTACAATCCACACTAATTTCTCAATAATAGTCCAGATCCAACTACCAAAATTTCTCATAAAATCTTTGCCTGCTTTCAACTATCTTAGGAACTAAACTGTTAATAGTGCCTTATCCATTATCGACTTCTTCAAAACTTTGAACCAATCCCATTCGCCGTACATTATCAAGCCATTGATAAATCAAGGTTCTGCTAAACCTTGGATTTTTATTCTCATCTTTCATCTTTTCAAGGGCAAGTGCCAAATACGCATATTCATTTTCTATATAAGTCGCAAAAACACCTTGATCATCAGTATTAATTGATACCTGAATCTGAGGGACGCTCTGCACTTCCTCTGTACTTGTAGCCAACCCCTTGTTATACCAATTTAATATCGGATGTTTATCATAGCGCTTAAATGTACCAATCAACGCGTTAGAAGAAGGATTTGTTTCAATGCAGATCCCTTTCTGCGCAATAAGCCACTGCATTTTCTTTTGAACTTTTTTTGCCGCTTCAATAATACACGAATTAATATTGATCTCCTTCTTCTTATCGCCTTCTTTTTTCACCTTCTCATTATAGTGATATGTATGAAACAAATAGGCTGCTTCTGGATTGTAACGGATTCGGTAATTTTCAGGAAAGATTTTATTGATTCCGTACTCGTCCCACTCAGTTTTATCACAATCATTTAGTTTAAAAAAGCCGCTGCTAAAGTACTCTGGATTATCCCCGCGCAATTTCCACGAATCATAATAGGTATTGATCGTAAAGCAACACTGTTTATTCCCATAATTATTCTGGATTTTCTCTTTCTCAAAATACGCTACTGCCTCATTAATTACTGTCTCAAGATAAGCATCACTCGTATTGTTCAGATAAATAATTCTAAAATACTCATCATACCGTTTTTCAATATAGCGAAGAGCATCTTCACAGCCCTCTATATGATGCTTTCTGATTTTCGAATACAGCCATACGAGATTGTCCAAATAATCCATCTGTGAAATCAAAATCCTGTTCGATTTTGACTCGTACCACTCCTCAACGTCCACCCCTAAAGCCAATGCATGTCCAAGTCGATCACCACATCGCATATTTAAAAAAGATATCGCCTCATCGATCGCCCGCAGTCCATCTATGATATCAAGAAAATCCTCGCCAACATGAAACGTAACACATAAATCAGTAAGCTTCTTCGTTTTCCCAGAATCATAATCAACATATGACACTGAACGATTCTTCAAATATCGGAATGCTTGGGCAAACACCTCTGGTCTGCATCCTATCTCTTCAGATGCAGCATCAATTCCCCTGATTCTCTGTGCCATTTCCCCATACTTCTCCCTAAAATGATATAGTGCTTCTGCCTGCTGTTTTACCTCTAATCGTTTCATAAAATGCCTGCATTCCGTCACAAGCTCAAATTCCTTTTCCAATCTGTTATCCTTCGACTTTATAAAATGACAAACATAAAAATACTTTCTCTTCAGCAATTCTCTTTCTTCAGCGTTTTCATCCTCCAAAATAATTGCATCATTCTTTTCAACAGATTTTTTGATGAGCTCTGCTGTTTTTTTCGGTGTTATTCGTGCTTCAAGCTTTTTAATATGTTGATTTCTGATCGTATCCCGCACTGCCATCTTAAGATAAGGTCTTTTAAACGGCGTTCCATCTATAAAAGCCTCCTTTCGATTTTGATACAACCAAAAATTATAGAACCCAACATTGCCATTCACCTGAATCAATTCAGCTCTTATGTTCTCCTTAATTAGGAGATATGCATAAAACCAATCAACATTGTTTCGAAAAACAGTATCTTCGCTGTAAATGCGCCTAAAGATCTCATATAGAAACCATCGCTCGCCGCTGATAATCTCATTTAGATGCTGATCCGGATTATTTTGTAAACTAGTCTTACAGATCGTATAGTCTAACTGACCATATGCATACTTATCACACATATATTGTATGCTTTTCTGGATATCCGGCAAATAGAACAAAAGCTCCTGCGTGTCATTCAACAGCGTTCCGACATCCCTCTTCATCATATCCTTTTTAATCCTAATATAAACATCTGCCGGAATCTGCCTTACCAGACTTTCTACATCCACATACGGTTTATGCCATCCAATCTGTTCTTTGTACCTCCCGATCTCCTCTTCGCTCCAACTGCCCCATTGAATAAAGGATTCTATGTCAGATTTTCGAACGTAACTACTTCTTAACGTAAAATAATCCTCCTGCAAACAGGTGAATAAATACAGGCGAATTAACGCTGCCTGAATATAAGCAATATATAAAGAACTTTCTGCATACTCTGCATGATATGCCACTTTCATGCTCAAATGCCGTTCATCGTATTCCACAAAAGTTTTGGCAAACGAAGGGTTCATCACATCATTCATCAGGCTGATCCATGATAAATGAAACGTGGGAGCTGATCCGTTCAAATGAAAATGATTCTCCGCCACCCCTTGTGCCATCAATCGGTTTAATTCCTTATTATTATGCCCAATCACCGGCGACCAGAAGAAATTTTCCCTCTGATGCATACTCAAAATATCCCGCTGCGCCAAGAAGCTCGTCACAAACAAATCTTCATCCAATGCCACTATCATATCCCGCCATCGAAGCAAGTGTTCATATCTGCACAGTGGGATACTGTTTTCCTCTACCAACACATTATCAGAAAACAGCAGCAGTGCATCAAACACATTGACCTTACGCATATTATCGCATGTCGCACGACCTCGAATCTTATTATTATGCCACTCGAACTCACTTGCCAGGAAACAATACATATTCTCAATTTCATTGTTTGAATACTGTGGGATATACACACTTGCCAGCTTTAGAAAACTGGATTGATCTACTTCATCATAGTGTGTATTTCCTCGTAAAATCTCCATTGGCGACACATGCCAAAATAATATTTTGATTACTTTTCGTATGTTATCCATAACTGTCTACCCTAGATATTCTAATTCTTATCTACAGAAACCACACTTCTAAATATCCTTGTATAATACTCAAAAAAATTATTCAATATTTCATCATCATCAAATACTTCATCTGGTTCCAAAAATATCATTGTATGCAATTTTCTTGTAAAATCATGTTCGAAATTAGTTGTTATACCCATGGATGCATAATACTGATCTCTTTTTTGCAGTTCCTCCCTGACAACTTGATATATTGATTGCATCTTGTCAAATATTCTAAAATTTTCGCCTATATTAACTGTTTGTTCTCTACCAATTTCTTGGCCAATACTATAAATTATTTCAACACTTCGAACAAAATCTATTGATTCTTCCTTATCTAATAACTTTATTGATTTAACATACTCCAAGTTTGTATCTATTAATTCGTCTATTTCCTCATCCCATGACATTTGATCTTCTTCCTCGCAAATTGCGTCATACACTTGTGCAATTACATCTGTCAGTAATTGACGTAACACATGTTGATAACTATTTTCACAGTTATTTAGAAATCCAAAATACCCCCTTGCCGCATATACTCTAGGATACACTACAATATAGTTTAATCTACATTCACCCGACTTAGTCCTTATCGTCCTTTGCTCTTTACTTACTCTGAAATTAAAATGATCCAACTGTTTGAAATTTACAAAGAGCATTGCATAAAGCCATCCTACAATCTGTTTGTAATTATGCTCCATAAGTTCATTCATTGCATCTACTATTTCTCCTGCATTCATGAATTCTTCTGCATCTTCGGTAATCTCAAGTGCAAGCTCTGCCCGATTTTCGAACCCACTAATAAGGCTTGTATTCACCAAAGATGTAGACAGCATCCCATATTCCCATGCTCCCCATATACTATCTCCAATGATTTTACTTCTTAAATCATCATCACTCACCTGCCGCAGCATGATTGTATACAAAAAGAGAATATAGTTCACAAAATTGATATTGTCTGCATTTTCTTCTTCAAACAAACTACATGCATACAATACCTGCCCCATGCTTTTATCACTTACATTGATCAGGTCCCTGCCATCTTTCAAATTATTCCTAATATAGTTTAATACGTAGCTATTCATATCTTCATAGTCTTTCACAGCAAGACTTTTTAAGAAATTTCTATGCTTCTCATCCTCCACCCTGTCTAAAATTCTTTCCTGCAAATCATCTTTTAGCCATGCGATATATTCGTTCTCCTCAAGGTTCACAGCATTATTAAAATAATTGACCAGATTTCGCAAGGAATCATTTTGAAGAAAATGCCTTCTGCGCCTAATTCCATCAAAATAAATCCCACATTTGTGAGCCATAAATTCTAAAATCATTTCTTTTTCACAATCCGATTTTAAATTCAATTTTTCAATGATACGATTATTTTTGTCAATAGAAATTTCCTTTTGCCCTTCACTCAATTCCGGCATATAAATTCTCTGGTTTGTTGGTAATACTTTCTCCAGATACTCTCCAACAAATTTTTGCAGATTTATCCCTTTCGGATAGACGCTTTGATAAAATGTCTCACATACATTTTTTAGCCGGTCAATATCAGCAGTCAATAATACTATCACTTGAGGTATACTCAAAAATCTTCGTGTCTGTTCAAGAATACTTTGTGCCTTGATCCCTGCCATATCGATATCATCAATCGCCAAAACTAAATAGCCCATCTCCTCTTCCCTGTAGCGATTGTCATAGCACTTATAATTGAGTACTTGTATGTAATCACGAACTAACTGCGCAAACTCCTCTTTAAAATTCATACTAGCCGCCAATTCATGCAACGCACTGGCAACAGATGCTTCTTCCTCTCGTACCTTATTTGTTTCCTTATCCCGCAGTATCGTATAAGATTTCTTAACATTGATAAATTCAGTCCTGACACTCTTCGTCAGATATTCAAAATGTGAATCCTGTGAGCCGTATAGGTTTTCTTTTATGACAGCTTCAAAGCTATCCCACATCTTAGCAAGGATCACTTCGATCATAAACTCATTTGTTGCGAGCGCTGCTGCATCTATACATGGAATTTCCACAAACTTTATCCTCTTGTTTTCAAGTTTGGACCATTCTCCCCAAACATCTTTTTGCTGATGTTTCAGTTTATCCAGATATGCATAAAACGAAAGCATAGCAGAGGTCTTTCCTCTGCCGCGCCCACCTAAGAATGATATCACATTTGCTGTCTGTTCACTCACAACGTTTTCTCTATTTTTTGTCCCATTCATTTCGCGAATAATCTCAAAAAACACTCGACCCGCTTTGCGATACACACTCCCAAAAATAGAATTCTCAACCTCCTCTGCACAGGTTAGTGATTCTATCTTTACTTTATTCGCCATTCCCCATATTGAATATACAGCCATCAAATCCCTCCATACTCACAATTTAGTATATTTTCTCTAATTTTATATCAATTTCTTTTTTTAATGCGTTGTCTATAATTTGAAAAACTTCCTCATTTTCTATCTCCTCTATGCCAATCCAAAGCTGCTCCAAGTACCCCTCAATCACATTTGAATCCCGAATTGATTCTGCCAGTTCATTATATGCATATGCAGATCCATAATCCCAATATTTGATCTTATAGATCACAGCAATCCGCATCACTGCCTTATACAGATACTCCACCTCTATTGGTGCAAGCAGATGCTTATTATATCGTTTTGACAGTATAGATTTAATTTGATTAAACGAATGTATTGCCTTCTGATACTGTGCTTTCTTCTCATAACATATCCCCAGTTGATACCATGCATATACATAATCTTTTTTTCTTTGAACCGCCCTTTTTAGAAGATATTCCGCATTATCATATTCCTCTAAATACGCTCTAAAAATCTTTCCACGCCGATAGTCTGTATATGCACAATGTGATATATGGGGTTCTGCAAAATCATCACAAGCCCACAGCCAGCGATCCTGTAATTCATACTGAATATCCGCTTTTAACAAGTACAATTCTTCATTTTCAGTGTGTCTATCCAGCAATTCTGTACATTTATCCAATAAATCTCCTGACGCATAATGAAAATTATATAAATTCTTTTTGCAAATTAAATCCAACTCATACTTGGCATACATGACTGCGTACTCTAATAAATCTGATTTTTCCATAGACAGATACTTTTTTTCCAATCCTGCAATAAACTTTTCGTATTTTTCGATCATTATATTACAAAGCGATATTTCCCCATAAAAACATCTGCCAAACAATGATGCCTGCAATAAACTGCTTGAAACATATGCATCGATAATAGATTCTATTACTTCTCGATAACCTTGATCACTTTGCATCAAAACTGGCGAATCCAACCCATACGATTCTATAACATTATTCAATGCCCAAAACAATTGTTCTAGAAATTCTTTATCATCAAAAGGATCATCGCTATAATATACTGTCTTTATTCTTGAATCATCTGTTTTAAAACCATCCATCATAATCAGAATTGTTTTATCCTCATATGGAACTTCCAGAACTGTATCTTCATCACAAAAAAACTCATCACTAATAATATAAATGTCCGCAAGTGAATGACTGTTTATGTTCCCCTTCTCAAAATTTTCTTCTACATAAAGACCTAGATACCTCACAAAATGTCGTACCAAAACACTCGGACGAACATCCATGCTGCTATAATATAATCTGACCAGTTCCATATCCTACCCCGCTCAAGCATCCATATACCTATTATATGTCACTTGTTTAGAAATTCTTCTATCTGCTTCTCCATACATTTGGCAGCATCTTCTCCTGCCATATACTGTGTTGACCACTCCACAATTTTCTCCATTGTAGTTTCCACATTCCATCTGGGGTTCCATCCAAATGTATTTTTTAACTTCGAACAATCCAATTTCAAAAAATTTGCCTCATGAGGACCTCCATCATACTTGTCCACCCATTTGACAGCATCTCCTGTAGCCTTGTTCCATTTTTCACAAAATAGAGTAACCAGCTTCCCTGTTGTCCAACAATCCGCATCATCTGGTCCAACATTATAACTTCCTGCATATTTCTTGTCCTCATACTGCGCCTTAGCAATCATCAGATATGCCGCAATCGGCTCAAGCACATGTTCATATGGTCTGGTAGAAAACGGATTTCTGACAATAATATCCTCCTTTTTTTCCGCAGCTCTTATGCAGTCAGGAATAATTCGATCTGTGGCAAAATCACCGCCGCCGATTACATTCCCTGCCCTTGCAGTGGAAATTGCTACATCTGAATCCTTAAAAAATGAATTGATGTAACTGCTTGTGACAAGTTCCGAACAGGATTTCGAGTTTGAATACGGATCATAACCATTTAATTCCTCATTTTCACGATATCCCCATATCCATTCTTTATTTAAATAGACCTTATCTGTCGTAACGTTTACAAAGGACTTTACAGAAGATGTCAGGCGGATGCATTCAAGCACATTCACTGTTCCCATAACATTTGTCTCATAGGTATATACTGGGTTTTTATAGGATTCCCTCACAATTGGCTGTGCCGCCATATGAATCACAATCTCTGGCTGAACTGTATTAAATACATCTTTTAAGTGTGCCAAATCCCGTACATCACCCTCGATGGAGCAAATCTCTTCTGACAAATGGCATAGATTGAACAGCGCAGGTTCTGTTGGCGGTTTTAAGGCATATCCAGTCACCTCTGCCCCTGCCATCGCTAATAGCTTACACATCCATGAACCTTTGAAGCCGCTGTGACCAGTGATGAGTACTTTCTTGTTTTTGTAGAAAGCCATATCAACCATTTTTTCCCTCCTCGTTTACATCTTCAAAATTTAATCGTTCTTCCTCTATCACCAATGGTCTATTCATTATCCTTTGATTCATTGATAATATATATTCACCCATAAATCCAAGAAAAAACAATTGAATTGCGCCCAGAAAAAATATACCAATCAACATAGGTGCCATACCTGCTGCAAATCTGTCCCAATAAATAAATTTCAATATAAGATAAATAATTCCGAATATAGTACTCACTAAACCAATTCCAACACCCATAAATGTTGCAAGCCTTAATCCAATTTTGGTATAGGATGTAAAACTGAGCATCGCTGCATCATACAAAGTATAAAGATTATTATGTGTCTTGCCTGCACGACGTTTAGGCTGTTCGTATGGAATCTCTTTTCTCCGATATCCAAGTTCTGCAACAATCCCTCTTAAAAAAGGAGTAGGATCTTTTAGGTTTCTTAGCACCTCCACAAACTCCCTGTCGTAAAGTCCAGATCCTGTAAAATGCTCAATCTGCTCTACATTAGAAAACTTTTTAATGACTTTATAATAAATGCTGCGAAACTTATACATAATTGGATTTTCTTTACTCGTTTTCTTAATTCCAATTACAATCTTATAACCATTTTCCCATTCCCGTATATATTGCGGTATCAGTTCGACTGGATCCTGAAAGTCGCATACCATGCTAATAGTACAATCACCTGTTGTCTGCAATATTCCATAGTAGGGAGAGTTAAATTGTCCAAAATTCTTTGCATTTAATATTGCCTTGACATGCTCATTCTTTGCACAAATTTCTCTTAATAATGGTCTTGTATTATCTTTCGAGTCATTGTCAATAAACAAAAGCTCATAATCATACTGCGACAATTCGCCTTCAAACAGATTTAAAATCGCTTCACTCATTGGAACAATATTTTCTTCCTCATTATAGCATGGTATTAAAATACTAATTTTTTTCATTTATCCTTCCTCTATACCATTCTAGGGTTTTTTGTATCCCATCATAAAACGAATATTTAGGCTCAAATCCTGTATCTGTATACAAATTAGAAATATCTGCACATAAATACATAACTTGTTTATCCGCATATGGTCTCTCACCAAATCTTAATTCTATGTTTGGGTTAATAGCATCGCGAATTATTTCTATATATTCTCTTAGTTTTCTTATTTGCCCACTTCCCAAACAATAAACAGCCCCATCAACACCCTTTTGAGCGCCTAAATACAGGGCTTCTGCTGCATCTTCACAATACAAATAATCCCATCTCTGCTCTGCCAAAGTATACTCCGGTGATTTTCCTGCAGACATCTTTATTATACTTGACATGATCAATGTTTGTTCACCATCGTAACATCCATAAACACTTAAAATCCGAAACCAAACATGCCGCATCCCATAATTCTGCGCCATAACTCGACTCATTTGTCCTGCGCACAGTTTTGCTATACCATATCCATTTTCGGGTACAACAGGTGTAAATGGTGTAAGTTTCTCTTCATACACACGCCCATATTCAGCCTGGGATCCCGCTCCAACAAACACTTTACACCCTAAACGATGTGCTAAATTTACAGCATCTAATGTATATAGTATATTTCTGTTCTGTAAATACATGTCATTCCTAGCATCTCCATAAGTTCCTGCCCATCCCAGGTGAAAAAAGGCATCATACTTATCATCTGGCAAATTTATATTAGTCATTTGTGATAAGTCACACTCAACTATCATAATTCTTTTATCATGCGGAAGCAACCTGATTCGGTTTGAATTTCGCCGAACCAATAATGTTACTTCTATATTTTTACACAACAAGCACTCTATCAGTGCATGACCAATCATGCCTGTCCCACCTGTTAAAATAACCTTTTTCATTCTATATCCTATCACCATTAATTCCTACTCTGAAATTAATGGTATAAACATATTTTCCTCTAGTTCTTCTCTTGGCAAAAATGGCGCTAAATCCTCTAAGGGCGGACTAATTAATGTCCCATCCGCAAGACGCTTTGTACTACTTTTTGGTTCCCATACCTGTACAGTATTTGTAAAAATTTCGCAAAAAGCAACCCCTGGACTATTTAACACCTGCCGCACCACATTTTTCATCTCCTCATTAGAGTGCGCCTCAAAGTAGGGATAACCAAAAGCTTCCGCAATCTTTTTATATTCAGGAAAAGACAAATCTCCAGATTCCGGCCCTATACCCACCTTACTATGTTCCGAAAACATATTTTCTTGTGTTATTCGTATAGAATGATAACCTTGATTATTAATAAGAAATATTTTTATGGGAAGTCTATTGGTGATAATCGTCTGTAATTCCTGAAGATTCATCATAATTGACCCATCACCCTCAAGACATATCGTTTCTTTGCGCCCTGCAGCAATACATAGTCCAATTGCAGCAGGCAAACCATATCCCATACTTGCTACAGCACTATTAATGATAAAACGTGTTCCATATTTTATACAATAATTCTGATGTCCCACCACACAACATGCACCATTAGATACAGCAGTAAGGCTGCCTTCTGGCAATTGCTCACTCATATACCTTACAAATGAAAATACATTTACATACCCATCATTTTCCTCCCAATGCCGTTGTAAGGTAACAGGATATTTCTTTTTCCAATTTTGGCATGCATCAAGCCACACCTGATCATTAAATATTAAACCTTTTTCCTTTGTAACAACCTCGTTCAGTTTCATTAAAAAATCTTTTGCATCTGCCCATATAGGCATGTCCACATGAATCGTCGGCTTCTTCATTTCGGCCCTGTCTATGTCTATCATAATAACTTTTGCCGCTCTTGCCCATGTATCAAAATCATAACCTGTTTGTCGTATAGATATACGTGTACCTATAGCTAATACCAAATCTGAATTCTGCACCGCAAAATTTCCTGCACGGTCACCCATATTTCCGCCTCTTCCTACATACAATGGATGTTCGTCTTCTATCACATCTATCGAATTCCAATATGTAACTACTGGAATGTTCAGTTTCTCAATCACCTGTCGAAATACATTGTAACTATAAGAAAGTCTTATGCCACCTCCCGCATAAATTACTGGTCTTTTTGCCAAACGAAGTTCTTGTATCACAGATTCAATAATTTTATTTGAAACTGGCGGCGGAAGATGTATATCATCTTCTGAAGAGTCATAACCTTGCAATTCATCTGTTTCTATATAGACTCCCTGAAAATTAACAGGAATATCAATCCAAACAGGCCCAGGCCTACCTGTATTTGCCAGATGCCATGCTTTTTCTAATACACACCGAATCTGCTTCGGTTCCTCTATCATAACTGCATATTTAGTCATTGGCTCTACTGATCTTACAATATCATATTCCTGATCCCCAACTGCCCTTAATGGCAATCCATCCGTAAACTGCATTGCATATCGAGCTGTTGTCGTATACTTAACCTGTCCCGAAATGACAAACATAGGAATAGAATCCAGCCACCCGCCTACTACTCCAGTAATAGCATTTGTTCCACCTGGTCCTGTAGTTACACAAACCGCTGCAATTTTATTTTCTAACCGAGCATATGCTTCCGCTGCAATTGCACATGCCTGTTCATGATGATTATAAGTAACTTTTAATCCTGAATGATGACCAATTGCATCGTTTAAATGCATTGCACCACCACCTACTACTGAAAACACGTCTGAGACCCCTTTAGATACCAAAAAATCAGCCACATAATCAGCTAATCGTTGACGCATATTCTTATCCTCCTCGTCTAAATCAAATATTATATACCAACTGCCTCTTTTATCATTTTTGCCATATAATCAATCATCTCATCCGTCATCCCTGGATAAACACCTATCCAGAATGTATCTCTCATAATCCTATCCGTATTGACCAAATCTCCAATGATCCGATACCCTGTTCCAGTAGCACGCATCTGATCGAAACACGGATGTTTCGTCAAATTACCTGCAAACAGCATACGCGTCTGTATTCCCTTCTTTTCAATATATGGAACCACCTTATTACGCTCCGTACCTGCTTTACATGTAATCATAAATCCAAACCAACTTGGATTTGAATTATCACATGCTATGGGTAAAATTAATTTGTCTTCACACTCTGCAAGTCCTTCTCTTAAACGCTTAAAATTATGGCGTCTTCTTTCTACAAAGCTCGGAAACTTCTTAATTTGAGCACAACCAATTGCTGCCTGCATATCTGTTGCCTTTAAATTATATCCAAAATGAGAATATACATATTTATGGTCATAACCTAACGGGAGCTCCCCATACTGCTTGTCAAACCTATGCCCACACAAGTTATCTTTTCCAGAAGGACATACACAATCACGTCCCCAATCCCTAAATGATCGTACAATCTTATGAAGTAATGGATTATTTGTATAGACTGCACCACCTTCCCCCATCGTCATATGATGCGGCGGATAAAATGAAGATGTTCCGATATCCCCTATTGTTCCTGTAAGTCTTTCCTCACCATTTAATGTATATGTTGTCCCAAGCGCATCACAGTTATCCTCAATAAGCCACAAATTATGCTTATCGCAAAATTCTTTTACCGCTTTTAAATCAAAAGGATTCCCCAATGTATGTGCTGCCATAACCACCTTTGTCCGATCAGAAAGTGCCGCCTCAAGTTGTGTTATATCCATATTATACTGCGGTATTGTAATATCTATAAAAACAGGCACTACCCCATACTGAATCGCTGGAGTGATAGTAGTGGGAAATCCTGCTGCCACAGTGATCATTTCATCCCTCGGTTTTACTTGGCGCTCTCCTAATAAAGGGGATGTTAATGCCATAAATGCATTTAAATTCGCAGATGATCCGGAATTAACCAGTGAGCAAAACTTTACTCCTAAATATTCTGCAAACTTTCTTTCAAATTCCTCTGTATATCTGCCTGAAGTGAGCCAGAATTCCAGTGCTGAGTCCACAAGGTTACACATTTCCTCATGATTATATACACGAGAAGCATACGAAATACGATCTCCTGGTTTAAACTCTTTCTTTTTATTGTGATATGTGTCGCAATACTCTGCCACCAAGTCCAATATTTCACTTTTCGCCTGCTCTTCCGTTTTATTTTTAAACATAATTACACCTCCTACACACTATTTTTCCTTTTTACCCCATACCATCCATGACGCATTACCTGATGCAATCATTTCCTCAAGCTTCTGCTTATCTCTCTGTGTATCCATGCATTTCCAAAATCCATGATGTGTATATGCCATTAACTGGCCATCTGCTGCAACTTGCTCAATCGGATCTCGTTCAAACACGGTGGCATCTCCTTCAATATAATTAAATATTTCAGGATTTAATACCATGTAACCCGCATTAATCACTCCTCCATCCAATTTACTTTTTTCCCTAAAACGACTAATTCGTCCATCTCTTTCAATCTCAAGCACACCAAACTGCTGTCCTACATTGACAGCTGTCATTGTAGCAATCTTTCCGTGAGACTTATGAAACTTTAGAAGGTCTTGTATATTCACATCCGAAACGCCATCTCCATATGTCAACATAAATGGTTCATTCCCTATATATGCCTGTATCCTCTTAATTCTACCACCTGTCATAGTATTTAGTCCAGTATCAACTAATGTAACCTTCCATGGCTCTGCTACATTTGTATGAACTTCCATATGATTTTCCTTTGTAAAATCAAAAGTTATGTCACTATTATGCAAATAGTAGTTCGCAAACCATTCTTTTATAACATGTTGTTTATATCCACAGCAAATGATGAATTCATTAAATCCATAGTACGAATATTCTTTCATTATATGCCAAAGAATCGGCTTTTCACCAATCTCAATCATTGGTTTAGGTTTTAAATGGCTTTCTTCACTGATACGTGTGCCGTATCCACCAGCTAGTAGTACTACTTTCATTTATTGCATCCCCCTTAATTGTTTTATTCATTAATTAACCTGTTGTGCTAGTTGATTATAGATGTAGAAAAACTTCAACAACATATGCTATCCTATAGTTGTACACCGCTACAGACTATGAAAGGGAGGCACATGATGTTGAAGTTTCAAGATGATTATACCACTCTCATAGCAACTTTTAAATATTTTATTTTGCTTGTTACACAATTGTTGATGATTTTTACCGACAGGTTGTTTCTGTGTCTGTTTCGCAAAGGCGGAACGTGTATACGGCTAAAATGTCTGATTCATTTTGTCATTGACAGCTTTCCCCTTATGGTCTGCAAGTTTGGGCGTGGCATCCGTGGATGACAGGGAAGGGTTCCGCGACTTTGCGGAAAATCACCTTAACCTAGTAATCCTTGGGGATAAAGGATACCCAAGAGAAAGCCTGTCTGCAAATACACAAAACAAAGGAATCTGCTTAATGTCCTTAAAGCCTTCAAATTATAAAAAAGTTGACCCACTGAAATATGGCGATTGATTTTTCTCTTCTGGAGGAGGGCGGAAACGGTATTCTCGCAGCTTAGCGGCGGACAACTGAATGCCGAAAGAGTGCTGGCAAAAAGTTTCCGGGGATTAGATACTAGGCTTCAGAACAAAGTCTTAGGACATAACCTGTGCATGACATTCAACAGTATATTCCTGAAGCCCTATGACATAGGAAAAATCAAACAGTTGATATTCTAAAAAATTTTCCATATATTCATTGGGTCTTTTTGAGCTTTTTAAGTGTTTCGGCAAAGTATGCGATATTAGTTATTTAAGTAGAACAACGAGTTAAATTAATTCTTTGCTTATAATATAACTCATACCACCTTACTCGTTCTCCATATTAATCGACAAATTAATTCACTTAGCTTATTCATAGCAAATGCTATGGGCGCTATTATAATAATTTTCCATAATAAAATTAATATAGAATATTTAGGTAAAACTAAAATCCACTGAAATTCAGTAGTGTTCAAAAAGAACATTCCACTTACAAGCCAATATTGATATGAATATTTTCCTAAGAAGGACAATAGTTTGGAAATATATCTTGATTCACCGATTTTATAACATACATCAAATAAAATAAGAAACGCAGCAACACAAATCACATCAGTATATTGTCCAAATACCCAGAGTTTTCTACAATATATCGTATAAAGCAGTAATAAGATTATAACAATCACATTAATAATCCTTATTTTTGTATTTCGTATGCATTTCATCACAAATCCAGAATATCTTTCTGGAATACCATACTTCGCAAACAAAACTCCAATGTGAAAAACAGGATACCAAGTAAATAATAATTTAATTGAACTTAATATATTTGTTGTCCAATCCACGAAATACGCCTCAGTATTCGGAAGATACAGACCTACGCTAAATGGTATAATTATATAAATCAAGATATCTATATGCAATATATGTATTTTGGAGTTTAAAAATTTTACAATAGGAAGAAATAACAAAATTTCTAAATATACCTTTACATACCAACTTAATGATAAATATAGCATCTGATCATTATGTAACAGCGCAAATAAATTAATTAACATCCACTCCGGATTAAATTTATTAAAATAGATTAAATATGGAATAGCAAGACAAAACATCATTGTCCAATACGTAATTAAAAACGTAAATATTCTTTTTATCCAAGACCCGTTCTGATCAATAGAAATATAAGACTTATATAACCCATAACCAGATACTGCTGCAAATATTCCTATGCAAATCTTACTCCCCTCTCCGTATATAGAGTCATTTATTCCAAAACACGGAATCCACTTATTTTCATCTAACATAAGAACATTTCCACATCCAAATAAATGATGCCAAAATAGTAGTATTAAAGCAACGCCTTTAAGCTGTTCAGTTTCCTTTTTGCTCATATTTCATCTCCCCCCATATTATTCATAATTATGTAGCAATTTATACTCTAAATTTGTAATTGGAATGGCATTCTTTCTAGTCTTAGAAAAATATATAACTACAGTCATCCATAAACGGGCACCACTCCTTCAGAACTTGTCCATGTATAGTTTATTTTACCCCCCCCCAGGTATATTGCATTCATATTTCATCTCTCGTTTAAACTGTTCAAAATCATGTATTGATTTAAATCCTATTTTTATTATTTTGAATAAATTTATAGAATTAATCCCTCCCTGTCTTGGTTTAAATGATATTTTTTTAAAAAGAACTTTCTCATTATAATGCATAAAAAATGCAGTCATCATTATATTTGGTAAATTATAATCCAAAGGTAACCTATTAATATATTTCTTTACTAAATCCGATCTCATTAATCGAAAAGGAGCATTTGCGTCTGGTACCTTAACGTTAAAAAAGCAATTTAATAATATACAAACTACTTGCTCAACGAATGCTCTAGCTTTGCCATCCCCTCGAACTTGACGATGCCCCAATATTACGTCATATCTATGTCGCATATCCCAGAATATTTGAAATTCATCTGGGTTTGTCTGCCCATCAGAATCGGTCTGAAATATATAATCTGCGTCTTTGGATATTGCATATTTGTAGAGAGCAATAACTTTGGGACCATGCATTTTTCCTGTATCGGACAATATCTCAAGTTTTGGATATGTATTATAAAGCTGCATCAATATTTTATGTGTATCATCAGTGCTGCCGCTGTCCGCAATTACAATTCTTGAATTCTCGTTTTTATTTTCCAAAATTGAATACCATGCTTTAACTACATTTTCTATATTTTCAGCTTCGTTATATGCAGGCATTACAATATACAAACTATCCATTTCTATCATCCTCCCTTTGATCTTACTGTTTTCCTATATACTTCATGAACAATGATTCGTATGCATCATACGTGTAATAATTATACTGAACATCGATACCAATATCTGTCCTCTCCCGGTTAGCAAAACCTTCAAGTGTTACAAATGAATCATTGGGAACATACTCACTGTAATCATATTGTGTTAAACAATGGTATATCTCAATCGCAGGTTTGATAAATCCTATACACAACAATACTAATAATACAGCTCGTCGTTGTATATAAGTCTTACTGTTACTTTGATTAAATATAAATTTTGCTAACACAATATATAATATAAAGGACGGTCCTATACAGGCTCCCATAAGCAAATCATTTGCTACACCAAATTTGACAAATGGCAAAACACTCATTATAATAATAGAAGACAAATATATGATATTACCATAATTTTCTTTAAAAACACACAAAGCATATATTAAAAAAGAGCCACTTATAAATATAATATATATACTTAAATCCTTTCCAGAATAAGTTACTAATTCAAATCCTACTCCTTCTGGTTTTTCTTGAATAATAAATCCATAATAGTATAAAAACAATACAATCCCTATTGAGAAAAAAATCAAACAATTTTGAATGCTAAATGTGCTTTTGATTATTTGTTTGAAACAATGTATTCTTTTGATATATACAATATAAGAAGCTATTGCCAAAAAGACCAGCGATACAAAAGAAAATGTACCAAATAGCACAGCTGGGATAAGCATAACCATATAATTTTTAATATCAAAGTTTTTTTGATAAAATATAGTAACACATATCCATATAACAATTGTCTGACCATATGCCCATCGCAAGGCTATAAAATTTGTCCTATATTGTAACATATATCTTCCAAAACACAAAAAATAATCTCTCCACCCATCCATTCCTAATAATATTTCGTTAGGAAATACTGCATGGCCAATCTCTTGCTGTAACGTCATCATTCCACCACCAAGCATTATTAATATAATAGCGCATAATTGCTTGTAAGTTGTATTCGCTTTCGCTGCAAATAAAAAAATTAGCCATACTAAACATACCCCTAATGAAGACCATATCCAATTTACACATAATGTGCCCTGAAAATCTAATCCAACAGTCTTACCTATAAATGCTGGTACAATATATTGGCCTATATAATATGTAAGCATAGATATATCATTATTGTTTTTATAAATTACCGGCCAATCTTTTTCAGTCAAATCATGTAATATAGCATTATGCTTAGGCCAATCCTCCGTCTGATGTCCATATCCACTCCAACCACAAACAAATCCAATAGCAAATATTGTAATAAAGATAAATACTCCAAATATAATATTTATTTTTATTACGTCGTCACTTTCTTCTGATTTTATACTTTGAATAAATATTCTTAATGCTTTAGTGATTATAATACAGGCTAATATCGCCAGTGGTAATTTTATCCAACATATAATAAATAATAAAATAGGAATATAAATATATACTATTCCTAACCCTATCATATTGGACTTGTGTAAATTTAATGAATATCTCATATACTCATCTCCTTATCAACTTATATAAAAAATTTACTTTATTCCGTTAATACATCACTTATCACCACTGACAGATCACGTTCATCACCATTACTGGGTCTTCTCAAAAAATTTGTTTCTATTTGAACAACTATATTTTCATTTTTTACATCCGTAAATATAACATAATCATTCTCTCCGCTTTTCACCTTTGCGCAGACCATTTCCTGATTGTTAACGTATATCTTACAAATCTCATTGCCTTCCACCTCAAAAGGACAATACAACCTAAGCATCAATTTGCCTTTCTCACCTATCCTAATTATGAAATCTCCAGTTGTACCAATAAATCCATCCTTATAAATATTATCCATTCTAATCGCATTTTCCCAAGAATCGCCTATTTCAAGTGTATTAATGGAAATGGGAAGCAATTGATTATCAATGATAAGGTATGAATACAAGAAATTCTTATGATCAACCACAAAATTATTAAAATCAGCAATTGCCCAATTTTCATCATCCAATTTGACTGCTTTGGGATATGATTGTTTCTCATTAGTTAATAAAAAATATAAGTTATCTTTCCTAATACCAAGCAATCCACCATCTTTTTCTTCCATATAAAACATAGCAGAAACCAACTTATTATATTGCTCATTTAATATCATACTGTTTTGACCATGATAACGCAAAAATACTGTCCAATATCCATCATCAATCGATTCATTTTCGAAACTTAGTGCGTGCACTATTTTATACAAATCCAAAGAGTGAACGCATTCTCCTTCTAACTGTTTTACTATATTTGTTTCTAGCAGCTCTTCAATATTTTTTACTCTATAATAACCCTGTCTTTGTTCTCTTTCCACAACATGGTTCATCAATTGAATACAGAAACTAAGTATCATAACAATAATCAAAATTGGTACTACTATTTTAATTCCCCAATATACAATTATCCTCCAAATTAAAAATGATATGATAAAAATAACTGCCAAATACGAAAAATAAACAGATGGAACACTTATAAAATTCGTCGCATTTACTTCATTCTGATATCGATTTGATAATGCTATTGGAACTAAAGGAAGAATAACAAAGCATAAGGCAATTTTTATAATAATTAGCGTGTCATTTAGGGAAATTTTTGATCTAGATGTCTTAAGAACTCTCAAAATAACAATCATAATGCCTAACAAAGCTACACCAAAAATAATAAAACTATTATCTAAGCAATCGTATCCCCCTATTTCATTGTAATTAGTAAATTCGTCGAAAATATAACGATATTTCGCATTTATACAATAATATCCTGGTATTGAGGCTAATACCAATTGAATCAGCACTCTTCCTATACTTATTATTGAAAATTCTCCTAATGTATTCCCATCATATGTACTTGGAAACACCATACGCCCCCCTAAATACAACAATAAGTATACACCAGAAATTGCTATATGATATTTTATAAAATGTAAGACATTTTTCCAACATCTTTTTTCTTTCAAAAGCATTGCCCACGTTACAACTACATAAATTGGCATCAACATTAAATAAGTCTCATAGCAAAACAAAATATATAGATTAACGATTAATGAAAATATTAAATACATCCTTTTACTTGTTTCCATCCATCTAGTATACATAAAAACTGAACCAATCAAAATAGAAAAACCAAGAGCAAATCCGCAATATGCCTGAGGAAGTGTATGTTCGAACGTAACCGGAAGAAAGGCCAACCCCAAAACAACTGTCAAAAAAGCAAAAGCATAATCATGAAAGAGTTTATAATACAAACATCCAAGTGAAAATAAGCTAAGTATAATAAATCCTAAGTCTCTTATCTTAGCAATATAAAAATTTTCCGTAAAATTTATCAACCTTTCTAACGGATACATCATATAATAGGTTATTAATCTCCCTTGATTAACTGAACGCTCATAAAGTAATGGTTTAAATGCAGAATATAAATGATTCATTAATTCATCATTATTACATACTCCTGTCACCACATAACATGATCCCCACGCAAAAAACAAAGTTCCCAGCAATATTATAAAAATAATTTTGTTTTTAAAAATATCATAACTATCTTTCATAACTATTTTCCCATCGTTTAATCTATTTATCGCAGTGACTATCTATGTGTCAAACAATTGTTTTGCATATCTATTTCCATAAATGTAGTCATATTGTAGCAATTCTAATTGATGGCACTTCTCATTAAGTTCATTATTTAGATTATTATCAACAACTCCTTCTGAATCAAGCACTATTTTATGATGCGACTCCCCTAGTGAAACATTTTGCAAGTCATTTAGAAACTCAAAATATCTCGGCATCTCCAAATCGTACATTGTAAATACTGTAGGTAAGATTTGAAATGTACTCCTTGTTTTCAATGATTCATTAATCCCCTTATAATTATCCCATACAATAATTGGAGTTAAATACATATAATAATCAGCATTATCACCATCTTTAAGGTATCCCGTTTTATATGCCAAATCATATCCTGAACCAATACTACTCATATGATCTCCCCAATAGATAACTATAGTAGGTTCATCACAATTCGAGAAATAATCTATAAGTTTTCCCAATGCGTCCGAAGATAAATTAATTCCAGCACTAAAATCTTCTAATCCCTTAATGATATCTTCTCCTAAATTTTCACTCTCAAATGATGATACATCATTCTTAATTGAACTTTCCACGCCATATGGTTGATGGTTTTGTATTGTAACCGCAAAAATAAATTGAGGATTTTCATTGTTAATCTTATTCTGTGAATACACTTCAATAATTTTATCGACTACCGAATTATCACTTATAAACCAGCTTCTAGCAACATCCTGCTCAAATTCATTACCAAATATTGTTCTCTGAAATCCCAAATAAGGATATATTTTTTCTCTTCTGTAATAAGATCCCGTATTAGGATGCATAGCTACAGTATTATATCCTTTGCTATTTAAAAAATGTGCTATCGAAAAAAAGTCATCCTGAATCACACCTATGTATGGCATTAAACCATTTTGAATATAATTCATCGAAAAACCTGTTAATGCTTCAAATTCAGCATCACATGTTCCTCCGCCAAATACTGGAGAAAGCACATTCCCATTACAAGCACTTTTAGATATTGTTTTATATCTCTCCATAAAGCGCTCACTATACTTTACTTCTGTTAATATTTCTGGATTCCAAAACGATTCACTCATAATCATAATAATATTGGGCGATACCTCTTCTATTGTGCGTTCTTTTTTTCTTACATTTACCGTTTCTACTATATCATTTACTGATTTCATAGAATATCCCTCAGGTCTAGTATCACCAGCATTCTGACAAAAATATATAAAACTTAATATCATACCATTTCTATTATATGAACCTGATATATCAAATTGATACATTGGAAATACATTTTTGGTCCAAATTTCCTTCTCCCCTTGGATACCCAAAAGAAAAAGTACACACAGAGAAATCAGTCTAGTTTTTAAAGAAATCCGCGAATATTCGTTTAATTTAAGGGGACCTATCACTATTAATACTGCTATTGGCAAGCCAAGCAATAGCAATAGCCAACTATTCCATGGTAATTCGGATAAATTTGTTACACGTATAGCTTCTCTTGCTATTCTTATATCCCACGGCAAAAAATTCTCTTGTCTTAAAATAATTTTAAAAAAGTTTATACATTCCATTAATGCTATTAGTACTGATACCAATAGTATACTAATCTTATAGTTGCTAAAGCATCTTATCCCTAATATACACCACCAGATAATAACAATATTCCATATAAGCACCTTTATCGGAATATTGTTATTACTAAAAACACCAAGGCTTTCCTTTTCAAATATCAATGCTATATGTGCTATAATAATAGCAAAAATAAATATAATAATACTTTGTGAAAACCTATTATAATGGATTCTATCTTGATGAAAATATAAAATGAATAAAATATTAGCACAAAACAAAATAATGAATACTATTGCTAAACATTTGAATATATATGACCAATCTAAAGAAACTATTTTTTCAATATTTGAATAATCCAAACAACAAAGTGATGCTATCTCATTAGTACTTGAGATAATAACCATTCCATCGGAACTAAAATTATCCTCATTCACTTCCAAAAATAAATTCACTATTTCATTTGCGTTTAATACCTTTTTGTAACTAGGATATTTTATTTCTATTTTACTAATTGCAACTTCTGTGCTCTCATGAATATCAAAGTCGAATCTAATTTTATTCTCAGTCCCTTTTGATATAGTATATTTTATTTCTTGTATCTCATCGCCTTTACTTAATGGCATAACTAGGCAAGCTCCACCACTTCCAAACGGATAACCTTCTGTACAATTGTCTGCATACAGCACTACTCCTATATCATTTGTACTTTTACAAAAAATTGATATATCAACTGTCGATGATAAGATCTGTTTAATAATAATAGAACTAACTATAGTCACTATAAATATTATAACAACTATCATTATTTTAACCATTCGTTTTTCTTTATTCATATATGGTTCCCTCATACTGATTTACTCGACAGCTACATATAAAGTATTTGACAATCTTCCATCTTCTGATCGACCTGTATTTTCATGTACCCAATAATTCGCTGAAATTTGAACTGTATTGGTCTTATCTTGAATTAACTCAATCTCAACTGTCGTTAGATTACCGGTTAGATCATAATATATTTCATTTGTACCGTTAACAATTATTATTCCATTGGATATTCCTTTAAGCTCTAAATCATCCGGATAATAAAAAGTTAAAGTAGCTTTACTATTTGCATTCCCTCGTATTTCAAACGAGCAATTCATATCACACCAATAATCTTCATATATTCCATAAATATTATTCACTCCTTCAACTGCTATTTTATTTGTTATATCAGTATATCTTCTATTGTCTATATCTTCCAGTAGCACAATATAATCATCATAATTTTTTATTTGCTGCTCTGCTTCATAAACATCTTTTGAATAAATAACATTTATCCCTTCACTATTTATATATGGTGAAAAGAATGTTTTCCAATTTTCTGACTGCCATCCATTATCTCCCCAAAAATCACCAACAATAATAATATTTTTGTTAACTAAATCATCACCATACGATTCTACTGTTACATTATATAACTCTCTAGATAAGTCTTTCTGAGTCCAATAGTATATATTTTTATATTGATTTCTATAAAATTGTTCTGTTCCAAACACTGATAGAATAAAAAGTAAAAACATAAAAATATTTTTTCTAGTTATTGGTTTTTGTACCATCAAACCATATATCATATAAAATAATAAAACCAAATAACCTGCATATGATACATAAATCCATCGCATTTCAACTCGTATAGTTATACTTGAACATACTATGCATAATCCAATAAAAACCAGCAATAAGACTATCTTTTCAATATTTTCTTTTCTAAATAATTTATCTTTTACTAATAATTTGATATATTCTGCAAATATATCCAGAATAATAATAAGATTCAAAATCAATAAAATATTAACTTCCGTCGGTACCTGTTTAAGATCTATACCATTTAAATATTGAGGTCCACAATTAAATCCTAGGATATATCCAATCTGAGAAACGCAAAATATAATAGCAGTCATTATGTTGAGAGTATCACTGATAGATGTCCCTCCAGTCCCATCTAATACTCTATTGCCAAATAACACAGCTCTAATTATCCAAAAAGAAAATAAAATTATAATTGGTAATATAAGATTTTTACACTTTCGAGACAAATCAGAATCCTTTTGAAATAATAAAACTAAAGGGAATAATATAAATAATACAAAATACCTTTCATGAGTCCATATTAGTAATGTATACATAAATAATGCTATATAGTAAAATTTCTTCTTATTGCACTCCATATATTTCCATAATAATATAAGCATTCCAATGGAAAATGTAATTCCTAATCCCTCCATAATGCCAAACAACTCTGATATATTATAATAAGCAAATCGAGAAGCAATAAACATCATTGCACATACACAGGATAATATTATTCTACATACAATATCATTTTTGTGTTGCACTATATAAGCAAACTCATATATCAATAATGCATTAAAATAATTAAGCAATAATAAAACCTCGTCAATTATTTCATAGTTATTTTCTGCGACCTTAAGAATCATACCCATCGCAAAATTGGTCACAGGTCTCAACTTATTCGCTCCAGTATTAAAAATCCATTCCCAAATATTATTCACATCTAAAAAGATATTTACAGAGTACAAATCATCCAAATAAAATACTCTATTTCCTGCACAAATCCAGCCATTAAATAATATATTAGTACAAAATATTATAAAAATGCAAAATAAATTCATTACATATATATTAACATTTTCTTGCCTAGTCTTCATTCAAGTTTTTACCTTTCTTTGTTTATCATCTATATCAACTCAATAAAGATATCTACTACAACAAACAACCATCTTACAATCATAAAATCCTGCAGCTAACAATGTCTTTATATAGTCATTATACGTTCTTAATTAACGAATCTATTAGACATTTTTATGTGAGAATAAAATATCGCAAAAACTTAGCTATAAATCATATAAATAATAAATTTCGCATAAGTCCTTATACTTATCTAAAATTCTACTAATAGCTTTCTGTGCGGTATATGTTGCTACTAATATGCAATCAATCTTCTTATCATATATATCATTTTCATTAAAACTACAGATGCTCACACCATTAAATGTATACACATGTTTACGTATATCACTATCATATACCCTAACTATATTTTTTTCTGCCAAAGATGTATTCGCTAACAGCATTGATGCATGGTGTCCTGTCCCCCATACAGCTAATTTTTTATCTCCTGGAATTTGATCTATCACTTTTTTAAGTTCATTTAATGCAATTATATTCTTATCAATATATTTTTTAATTATTAGCTCACTATCCAGAATAGCTTTCCTCTGCCTCAGTGGAGTATTCTCTTTAAACTCCCATATCGTTGATATAGCAGGCCACCCCGCAGGCAGATTGTCATGTAATCCAAAAATACAATTGATATCTACAAGTTCAAATCCTACTGAATTCATCAAATTACTCAAACTTTCTAATGTAAAATAGTTTACATGTTCCTCGCAGAAGATCCCCATAGGTTCTTCAACAAACTTGTAATCCAAACTTGGAACTTCAATAAATATATATTTATTACAGATTCTTTTACAATCTAAAATAAAATCACATGGATTCACAATATGTTCCAATACATGGGAGAGAAATATTAAATCATATTTTTTTAAATCAGCTTTAGCTATAAATTCTGCAAACATTCCATTATACATGCTCACATGATAACGCTTTTGAGCTAATTGACAATTTCTCAAAGAAGGCTCAATTCCATATACTTCTTTATCAGAATACAAACTTAAGTTATAACCTGATGCGGCACCGATCTCCAAAATAGATGAAAAACCATCTCCCACTGCAGCATTTATGAAATTAAATTGCCTAGTACACCTTTTCTTATATCCATCTGCTTCCTCCAAAGTATAATCAATAGTATCAAATTCAAATTTAGAAAAATTTTTATATCTATTTGATAATTGCTCTTCTGAGAAAGGATTCGAGGTAAATAAAAAACCACATTTCTTGCAAAAACATAATTTCTGAATATACTTTATCTTTTGTATTCCTTGCAAATCACTGAAAGCTAATTTAAATATTTCTTCACTCACCCCCGAACATATATTGCATTTGTCAATTTCCATAATATTCTCCTTCCTGCCACCTTTACTTGACAATATATACCATATTACCACATTAAACAAGTTCAATGGAGTTTACAATAATTGTTAACTCTCGCCTATCTTCTAAATATCCTTCCCTAGCTGGATTATAGCTTTTTTCCATATCTATCTTGTATGTATTTACACCTGGTTCAACATCAAATATAATTTCACCTCCGCCCGATTTCAATGAATAGATTCCAATTTCTCTATCATAGCTAAAGATACGTACTGTAACACCATCCATTTCATTAATAGTATAATAAGAAATTTTCACTTTTTTATTATGAGACGATTCATTATTGATTACTAATTCTGAAGATTTGCCTATCCAATTATCATCATATTTTCCACTTCTCCAAGCAAACTGACTATCAGACTTAGGAACTTCTATAATTTTAATAAAACTTTCACTATTTGGAGATAAATACTCATACATGATTACATCTGAAATATCATAATTATTTAACATGCTTAGGTACTCCTCTGTATTATCCTCATCAAAATAACATATTTTAACTTTCCTTCCAATTCTATTCTGATCTATATTTTCTAGAGAAAGTGAATAATTAATTTGATTATTTGTCAAATAATTAAATCCAGCCATAATACCCCATTCTGGAAATATATAGAACTCCTCTTCTCCCATGTCATATGCATTTAATGCTTCATATGCTAAATCGTTGATTTGTTTTGAGAAATAATTTACACAATCATTTGACTTTAAATAATTGTGAATATTTAATAGATTTATACAATTTATTTCTATAGGAAATAACATTATGACAACAGAAACAACATAACCTAATCTATTTTCCCATATTCGTTTTGTCCTACTAAACACAATTTCAGTTCCATATCCTAAAATAATGAAACCTATAAAGAATATCGGTACAAAATGTTGAACCCCCATTCTTGATGCAAAAAATAAAGCCATACAATAAAAACTAATTAAAAAAGCCAAAATACTTTTTATTATTTTTTTACACGTTTCTTCAAGACCTTTATCAATTAACATTAAGAAAACCAAGTAACACAATAATATAATTATAGCAATCAAAAAAAATTCTGATAATATGGTAATATGTTTTCCCAAAACTCGTGTTTCGCAAACGTCAGTAAAAATACCTATTGTATATTCAACTAAAACTCTAATCCTCCTCCATAGTCCTATCTTATAGCCTGAAACATTTAACGAATTTAACTGAGATGACATAAATTCTTTGATAATATAATTATTTTTACATATAACTACTCCAACAAATAAAACTTCTACTAAACAAAGTAGACATTCTATAATAGTTAGAAATATACCCCCCCCCCTGTTTTTTGAACCATATATCTTTATAACTAATTATTATAAATAACATTGCTATAGACATTAGTAGAAAAATAGTTATTACCAGATAGACTTTTTTTTCTGATAATGGCATATCGATTATAAAAATTAAAAGTTCACTATATCCAATAAAATATCCTAGGCATCCAACACAAAATCCCCCAAAGAAACAAAATAAATTGTATATTTTCTTTTCTTTTAAATATAAATATATGTACGCTGGCACAAAAAATAGATATATGAAATAACTATAGAAAGCCAAACCGGCTAACAATCCACTGATCAATGCATACCGAAAACTTTTTTCTCTTTTTTTACCAGATACAAATGCCAAAAATGCCAAGAAAGTAAAAGCTGTTCCTGGAACTTTAATATAATACTGAGTCTTTAAAATCATAAATAAAGCTATATTGAATATAAGACACACTTCGCTAAACAAAACTATCGTTCTTCTTATATGTATTTTCCTCATCAAAAAATACATACTAATACATGCCAATGAACACCATATAGCATTGCACAAGCGAAGTGAGAACAAAGAAGCCTTACCTAAAAGACCAACAACTATTATCTGCAAAAACACCGTTACAGTTCCATGATATAATTGACCCAAAAGCGGTATCCCTATATATGGAAAATTCATTGTTGGGTTATCTATTTTAGAATTTAAAACATGTACAGACAAATAATCCGGAAATACAGAATCAAAATAGATTCCTATATTATTACTGTCTAAAAATGCAACAAAGGTTATCGCAATCATAATAAATAATATATCAATTAATTCTGTTTTCCACTTCTTTTTATTTATCATATCACAAATCTCCTAAATTAAAAGCATGAATTTATAACCCTAATCCTCTACTACTATAGAATCTATTAAAATTGTTAACATTCTCGTATCCTCATTTATACCTGCATCTGATGGGTTATAATTTCTATTAAAAGAAAATACATAGGTACCCAAGCTTTTTATAGGAAGCTCAATTGTTCCGCTTCCTACACTCAGTTTGTTAAAATAAACTATCTCTCTCGACTCATCACAAATAGTAACTTCTATCCCATCCAATTCCGGTATAACAAAATAATTCAACCTCAGGTACTTATTTTCATTTAAATTATTATACACTACCATCTCACTCTTATCAGTCAACCATCCATCATCATAATGTCCATATTTCCATTCATATCCAAAATCATTATAATATCTGACATTTATGTTATTTATATTAGCGTAATTATATCTAACTATAAGAAAACACATCCCCATCGCCAAACATCCAGCCAGAACTTTATATATTGTTTTTCTCTGAAGAACTTCTTTACTTTTACGATATAGTATACTGCAAAAAACGGGTAAACAAACACCCACTAAGCCATATAAAAACCACCACTTCTGATAAAGAATCGGAAAAGCAGCTATTAAGTACCCTGGTAAACTATGAATAGTTACATATATTATATTAATAATTTTAAAAGTCAAAAAATGTAACAGGACAATACTCATTGTATTACATCCAATAACCAAAAGCCATTTTACAGAAAAGGTTAAATCTATCAAGACCGCTAACGAATAAATTGTAAAAAAGCCTGCAGTCGATGTCATAAGCAATAATAAGGGTTCATTATAATCATCAATTTTTGAATTCCACCCCATCAGACCACAAAATTTATATAAACATTCGAGTATAATAAATGAAATCACCAACATTATTGATGCATCTTTTACTTTTGTGATTTTAGGGATAGTTTTCCTAAAATAGTATCCGAGAAAAATCATCACATAAGCAGAGCTTACTTTTTCGAAGCCATCTTTAAATACAATATGATTTAAAGTACAATAATAAGAAAACATAAGTAATATACTTGCCAAACACAAGTTAAATGCAAAAACAGCCTTGTTATTTGTAAAAATTTTTCCTATTAAGTAATTAACTATACACCATATAATTGTCACCCAAAATAATACTCTTATAAACCAAGCTGCCCCACCTAGTTGATACTCCCCACGAAAAAATAGTACTTCCTTTGTTGTCCATAAGATACTTTTTAAATCTTTATATGGAAACAAACCATATGCATTTCCACCATATGGATTATTGTTAATAAATTCCGGATTTCCTGTGTAAATATTTATTTGCAATAAAATATTATGCGTCCAAACATTACATAAATTAAAGATTATAAAAGGTATATATAATGTCTGTATCTTCTTTAATATAAACTTACCAACCATTTTAATATTAGAAGTATATTTATCTGAAAAACACCAGCCAGACACCATAAAGAATAAAGACATATGAAATATTTCCACAATTTCTATTTTAGGTGCTCCTGCATGTCGAAACACCATAAGTATAATCGCAATAGCTTTCATGTAATCTATAACATTATTGTGTTTATCAATTACATTTGTATTACTCATATTTCTATTATCTCCCCTTTAATCTAACAATCTATTATTTAAATCCTTAATCACACTTACTAAATCAGATTTCGTTCCATTTACGTCATAAAGCAAACCTTTTTGGCAAAAATTATAGAGTTTCACATCATCAATAAACCCTTCACCAACAACAGAGAGTGTCAAGTCTCCCCAATCACTTCCTTCAAACTCAACAACATATGTTCCATCAGCCTGAATTAACAGCTGCTTTTTCTCGCCATTCAAAGAAATATTAAGGGTAAATTCAGATTCAATCAGCGACGCACTAAAACTACATGTTATAACGCCCTCTCTATCTGTAGACTTACCGTCTGTATTCTGCTTTATCTCTGCTCCATCAACTAACAAACATTTATTATTCCCATCAACCTTTTTCACTACTGCATCACCAACAGAAATCCATCCATCAAGTCCATCTGCAAAACATCCATTTGCAATCGTATCCACATAATAATCCTTATATACCCAAACTCCATATCCCCTTGTGTATTTTTTGAGAAGGCTTTCAGAATTTCTAAGATAATCACCTATTTGATCATCTATTAATTGAACATTATGACTGTATGCTTGAGTATTATCATAATATAAAAACTGATCTATAAATATTATCTTATCACCTGCACCACGCTTAACTTTTTCCAATATAATACCGGTTTTCTCATTGGCTTCTTCCCATGTTACTTTCTGCCCCTTATTATCAAAGCCTATTGGAATGCCATACATTATCGTAGTGTAATCACTTCCTTCACACAAATAAGTGTTTTCATGTGTATAATATACAGTGTCACTGTTTTCATTTACAATTAAATCATCATCCACTCGAACCTCCATAGACATATTAGGAAATGCGGTTTGACTAAAGGACAATAACCTATTTAAAAAATCATCATAATAATCGTAGAATAATTTAAAAGCTTGTTTGTCTTCCGTAGGAATATAAATATCCTCTTCGGAATAAATTTTATCATCCACATATAATTTACGTATATCTGATATCCCATAATTATCCGCCACATATTTACTAAAACCTATACGTTGTGCATATTTTAAAGAATCTTCATTATTCCCTGATATTGTTTTCATTTTTGTTGTCAAGTTCCAAAAATCTTCCCAGCAAATAAATCCTCCCCACAACGAATCATGTGTATTTGCCAAAGCATAAATTCTCTCAACATATTCCAACCACGCATCCATTGTTTGGGCATCATTAACAATATTCTCGTATCGCTCTATAATTTCATCATTACCACGATTTTGATAATAATCCCATGTGTATCCTATTCTAAGTATGACGCCAAGTCCATATTCATCCGCCTTTTCCATTATCAAATCAAGTTTTTCAAATACAGTTTTATTATAAGTATTTGTTTTACCAATACTTGGTTGAAATTGTCTCCAGGGAATTAGTAAGATAATGGAATTAAATCCATCCGATTTTATCTGTAACAAATCATCATCTATACTTTCAAATTCACTATCCCACATATTAGCCGGCCACAAATCAGCAAAATAATGCGCAGATATCCAATAATCATCATTATAGCTTTGTAAAGATACCTCTGTATCATATGACACAATATTAAGTTTGCTTAATACCAGCCAATCACCTGATGAATCACCATTGCCTCCATTATCAGTAAAAAAAGAAAGTTTAATATCTTGTCCACTAAATTCGTTTAATGGCAATTCTATCTCTATCTGCTCATCTTTAGGGTGAATTGTATAAGTTCTTCTAAGACTTGGAATTTCATTGTCGTTCTCGTACACTCTCAGATACAATGACATACCATCTGAAGATTCTGAAACCCACGGATGGATGCTAGAAAAAAACTGTACGCTTTCATTCCCGACAACATGGTAATCAACACTTAATCCCGTTCCCTCTACCATCATAATTGAAGTTCCCACAGTATCATCTTCAATCTTTGCGATTGTACTCCCCCATGGGATATTAGATGTATCAACAACTCGTTTTCCTGTAAAGGAAAGTGTATCAAAATTATCTGTAAAACTAAACTCTATCGTCCCTGAACTAAGTTCGGCTTTACTCTCTTCTACAGATGCATCATCCTTCTGCGTTAAGGGCAATACAACATTTTGACCTATTAAATAAGCAGCTGTACAACTTAACCAAAAACTTGCTAATATTGCAACGAACTTCTTAGACTTCATCTGTTTCTTTTATCCTCCAAATCCTATATCTATTATACTATTTTGTCTATATGCTCATCGTCTATACTAATTGCAACATTACATTTCGTCATCACTGTCCTGCACCCCACTGCTCTCCCCGCCTCCATATCACGTTCATCATCACCAATCATATAAGACTGATGCAAATCTATATTATATTTCTCTGCTGCTTGTAACAACATACCTGGTTTGGGTTTCCTACAATTGCAATCTATTTTATATTCAATTCTTTCACCTTCAAATCCACTATCAGGATGATGTGGGCAATAAAATATATCATCAACGTATGCACCTTCCTGTCCTAATAAAGTTTCCATTTTCTCATGAATCTGATCTAATTCCTCAACTGTACATTCTCCTCTTGCAATAACCGGTTGATTAGTAACTACAATTGCCAAATAACCACTTGCATTTATTTTTTTTATTACATTTGCAATGCCAGGAATTAGCTCCAAATCCCGCTCACTGCGAACAAAACCCTTGTGTATATTAATTGTACCATCTCTATCAAGAAATACTGCCCGTTGCTTATTTTTTAAGTTTTTTGCGTGAACCAATCCATTTTTAATGTCTTTTGTCACCATTTCATAACGTTTTGGCGTCCCCATATCTTTCACATATTCTGGTGAATCATAAGCTGCTAATAAACGATTTGGAATTAATATTTTCAATATTTCTCTATCAAGATCTATCTTTTTTGCTTCCGAAAAAAAGTCTAAAAGTCTGGCAGACAAAATATGTAACCCTGCATTTACTCTATTTTTGCAGATACTTCGTACCTCCTCTTTGTGCATCCATTTTTTCACATACCCATCCTTATCTACTACTACCAATCCACTATCATATGGATGATCATTAGGATGTGTAAAAATAGTTGCATAAGCATCCATTTTAACATGATACTTCATAAAACGCTCAAAATCTATATCAAAAATAATATCACCATTTATTAATACAAAATTATCGCATAATTTACCCTTCAAATAATATAAAGCCCCTGCTGTCCCTAGTGGTTCTTTCTCTTCTATATATGTAATGTGCACATTAAAACTACTTCCGTCGCCAAAGTATTCTTTAATACAATCTCCCAAATGACCAATTACTAATATAATATCTGTAAGATTTTGAGTTCTTAAACATTCTATCTGATATTGTAAGATTGGCTTTCCACATATTTGTATCATTGGTTTGGGAATATCACTTGCTATACTTGCAATTCTAGTACCCCTTCCCCCCGCCATTATAACTACTTGCATAGCTCCTCCTTTATACATCAAAAAATCTATCCTCTAACATTAGACACAGCGCATGGTATATCGGCAAATGTAATTCCTGAATCTTATAAGTTTCTGTTTCTGGTACTACAATAGAAACGTCTGCCATAAGCCTAACCTTTCCACCTGTATTGCCCGTAAGAGCAATTGTTTTCATATCTTTAGCACGTGCTACTACCATAGCATTGAGAATATTTTTTGAATTACCAGAAGTTGTAATTCCCATGAACACATCATTATTTGTACCATACCCAAATACTTGTTGTGCAAATCCCAATGTTCCATCGACATCATTTAAAAATGCAGTACTCAATGCCATGTGTCCTGTAAGTGCAATCGCTGGCAAAGCGCCTTGCAAACTTTTACACAGACTTACTCCTATCTCCTCATCTACTGCCATAAGCTTGCTCTTCATATCATCATCTAAATATCTATGTTTTACAAAGCCTTTCATCAATTCCCCAACAATGTGTTCCGAATCTGCTGCACTTCCACCGTTTCCAGCTATCAATAATTTTCCATTTTGCTCATAAGATATACCTATCAACTCATATGCATTCCATATATTCTCCTTGCATTGTATTAATATTGGATATCTGTCTATCAAATCATTTAATATTATTTTTTGCGGTGACATTAGTTTCCTCTATCCTTCCTTAGGCACATATGACTCTGGTGTATAATGTATCACTCGAGTTCCTGCATTTTCGAATTCGAATGGGACATACAGCAGACCTTCTAAAGCAGACCGCACTAGCTGACGTTTGTCCTCTTCCACATAAAACAAAAGAAAACCTCCTCCACCAGCCCCCAATAATTTTCCTCCAATTGCTCCAGCCTGTATTGCCCTCTGATATAATCCATCAATTGAATCAGTAGAAATTTGTGTTGTTATTCCACGTTTTAATTTCCAAGTATGATCCAGCAATCTTCCAAAATCATTCAAATCACATTTAGTTGTCAATACTTTCTCCGCTTCATCAACTAATTGAAGTAGCTCATTAAGCTGTTTTTGTTTCTCTTCCATTGCATTCATTGTTGACGCTTGAATTTCCGAAGAAAATCTCGAAAATCCGGTAAAAAACAACATTAAGTTCTTATTCAGCTGTTCTTTCCTATCTGTCGAAATAATTACAGGATTCACCGTATACCCCTCTGCTCCAAAATTAATTCTATTAAATCCACCAAAAGAAGCAGCGATCTGATCCTGCACACCTCCAGCCTCATTACAAAGCACTCTCTCTAAATAAATTGCATCATCAGATAATTTTCGCTTATCAGCATACTTTCCTTTTAATGCATAAAATGCATTTATCATCCCAACAGCAAAGGAACTGCTTGTTCCCAATCCTGATCTTGCTGGCAGGTCAGCCTCATAAGTAAGTCTTATTTCATGCATATCCAAATATTTCATTGCCTCTCTGATTGCCGGATGTTGGATATCATCAATAGAAGTCACACGCTCCGTTTTCGAATAAGACAATTCCGTAGAATAATCAAAGAAACGTGGTAAATGCCTCACGTTCACATAACAGTACTTATCAAACGTAGTAGAAATAACCGCACCACCATATTGATTATAAAATTCTGGAAAATCTGTTCCACCACCAAAAAATGACATTCTGAAAGGTGTCTGTGTAATAATCATAAAGTTGCCTCCGACGCTTATATAAAATCTTCTTCAATAATCTTCCATGCATTTTCTTCTGAAAAGTTGTTACGAATATACTTACATGACTCTTTTGACATTTTCTCAAGCCTAAACCTGTTATTATATAAATTAATTAATTCATCTGCAAATTTTTCTGCATCATCCTCTATACACAAAATTTTTTCTATCTCAAGAATTCCTTCTGCTCCAACAGATGTTGTCTCCACCGGAATGCCATATCGCATCGCCTCTATCACCTTTCCCTTAATACCTGCCCCGTACCTAAGCGGTACAATCGAAATTCGACAGCTTCTATAAAACTGTTCTAATTCGTCATCAGGCACGAAACCTTTTACTATTATACTTGAACTATCCAAATTTTGTATTTCCAATGGCGGATTTGACCCCAACACATACAACTTTATATCAGGTAAAGCTTTTACAACTTTAGGAAATATTTCTTTAGCGAACCACAAAACCGCATCCACATTTGGTGTATGCGTAAATCCACCAACAAACATAATATCCTTCCTTTTGTCAAAACGATATCTTTCAGAAATTTCTTGGTTAAAAATATATGCTATAATTGCTTTAGCGCCAATGGATGCATCAATCTTTGCAATCTCATCAATCTCCACATTCGACGGATAATATACAACATCAGCCTTTTTCATTAAATAAAGTTCTTTTTCTTTCCAATCCTTCGAATCAATTAATACCTTTTTATCCTTCGTCAGCTCATATTTTCTCATTTCACGCAAAAAATGAAGATCGTGTCCATAATAAATTATTTTGGCATTTGTGTTTTCCTTAATAAAGTCAATATAATTTATTGCAATATGTGGTCTATTCAAAAATACCTGTGTAATAAACTCCCTGTTCTCCTTAATCCACTCTTTCCAATTATTTGCATAATATGATCCATACAATACCTCTATGCCTAATTGCTGTAATACCGTTGTATAAGGCTCATGACGATAAAAATTATCTCCTATAAACTTCACATTAAATCCTTTGTTTACAAACATCCTTAGATATTGAAACACTGTACGACTTCCTGCATCCTTATCATATTGTGGTACATAGTGATCAACCATCAACAATACCTTTTTGCCCCAATTTCTATCTCTAGCAACAAACACATTTTCAGCATTCGGATAATGTTCAGACTCTAAAACACTTTTCCATTTATCCATAAACTTCTGTTGATTCACTACCTGATAAGCTTTTAATCCACTATCTGTGTCTGTACCATTAGAAATACCTTCAAAATGTACTACAACTGATAGTGGCTGATACATAACTTTGTATCCACGCTTTCTAACTTCAAAAGCAAGGTCACTATCTTCACAATATGCAGGTGCAAAACGTTCATCAAAACCTCCAATTTCATTCCACAGACTTCTTCGAATCATAATAGCTGCACCAGAAATATAGTCTACCTCTTTTACATAGTTAAATTCAGGATCTTCAGGGTTTCTACTATTTCCATAATTCCATGCAGAACCATCCTTCCATAAAATCCCACCTGCCTCTTGAAGTTTTCCATCTGGATATAAAAGTTTAGAACCTACCATTCCTATTTTATCATTGCTCTCAATCAAATTTACCAATGGCTCTAACCAATTATACTGAACTTGAGTATCATTATTCAAAAATAGAATATATTCACCCTCTGCATATTTGGCTGCATTATTACAATTAAGCAAAAAACGCAAATTCTTATTAGAGGTTACAACGTTTATATTTTCAACTATCTGCTTAATATTTCTAGTTAAATCTGTAGAGCAATCATCTGCTATAATAATTTCATAACTGATACCCTTAGAATTTTTTAAAATGGACTTCAAACACCCATATGTATAATGAAATTCATTATATACTGGTATAATAATGGAAACTTTTGGATTATAGACAATTGGGAAAATCAACCGTTCAAAATCATCTATTTGTTGTTTGTCTCCCTCTGCAGAACTGTATATTTGCTCTAAATCCAAATCTAATTGTTCGCTTAGACCTCCACGCATACGTTCTATACTTACGGCTTCTTCATAACGTCTTTTTACCCCCTCCATTCCTTCTAATCTCATGTACTTTATATAATTTTTTATCCTTTGGGGATTGATCACATGAAGCATCAACAAAGGATGTCTAAATATATTAAAAACAATACGCAGAAAGAATCTTCGTCTACTGTCAGGCGGCAGAATAGAATTGCCAAACTTCTGCATACGTTTGCAAATATGATACGCATGTGTATTTTTCTCACGTTCATAGGCACGTTCAACTTCTAATAAAAGCTCTATATGTCCTTCTTTGTTGCGGATACTTTGCTGCATATCTGCTGTTTTCTGTTCGTATTCACTTTGCTGTGTTTCCGATATTTTATATAATTCTTCTAATTTTTGCTGTTGTTTTTGGATTTCCAGCTCACGCTCGTCCAATAATTGATGCAGTTCTTCAATTTCCAGCTCTCGAATAGACGTAAAGCGACGCATATCTGTCAGTTTTTGTTCATATTCTAGTTTCCGTGCTTCATCCGGCAAACAGACCTCTGCCATTCTATGTTCATATTCCTGTTTTTGTATATCGGCTGATTCAAGTAATTCAGCTATTTTTTGTTCATATTCTTGTTCTTTTACGGTTTGATGATGAATTTCCTGATTCTGTTGTATTATGGTCTGAGACAATTGCTCTATCTGTTCAACCTGTTTTATATTCTGCTCTATGATTCTGCCAATTTTCTCAGACTGTACTATAATCCGCTCATTTTGTTGTGCTATTAGTTCTGACTGCTTCACAATCTGACTTAGCTGAGATTCATTTATATTTTTCTGTTGTGTAATCATATTGTTATTTTGCTCAATCAAGATATCAAGGTGTGCTATATGACTGTTTCTGTCACTGTTCTCCTGCTGAAGTTCTCGAATGATTTTTCCATTTTTCTCTATTTCACTATCTAATTTTTGAATATGTTCATTTCTTTTTTTATTTTCTAGCTGAAGCTTTTGTATAGTTTCTTCCCGCAACTTTATCTCATTATCTAATCCTTTAATATGAATATTTCTTTTTTCTTCACCTTCCTGTAACGATCTAATCATTTCTCCGCTTTTTTCTATTTGGGCATCTAGCTTATTTATGAGTTTTCCTCTATTTTCATTTTCATCATTTAAGTCTTTGATCATATCATTCTTATTTCTAATACTTCTATTCAGAGATATAATTGTATTCTTTGACTTTTGATACAAACTTTTTAATTGTTCCAGAGACACAGTTTCTTTTTTCGGAAATTCTTTATATGCACTCCAATTTTTATATGCAATAATAACAGTTGAGTTATATTTCAAATAATCATTTAAATGATCTGTCTTGGCCAGATACTCCTCATACGATTCATCCACCACTGTTACTTCACTAGGTCCATAGAAATTATGTTTTCTCACAATTTCTACACGATAACCGAAGTTCTCTACAATGTCTTTAATGTCATCCCCCCAATCTGTGACTACCAAACAGCCCTCATCTGAACGAATAGGGTCTCCATGATATACGTCACGTTTCCCATGTCTGCTTACTGTTTTGCGGCCGTCATGTAATGGGACTGTAAAAATATGGCATCCATGTGGTTTCAAAACTCTCAGAATCTCTGCCATGGCTTTTTCATACCCAATAATATGTTCAAAGATATCTTCTGTGATAATGATGTCAAATGTATTATCCGTAAATGGAATGTTGCATAAATCAACACATAAAACGCCTTCGTAATAATCACCTGATTCTATATCATCGAAAAATTCTGAACAAGTATAATTGTCCAGATTTTTTAATGCATTGTGTATATATCCGCTGGAACATGTATTTAATATCTTGTATTTGCCCAATTCTTCTAACTGATTTACTAAACCAAGCTTTTTTCCAGAGATATTGCGAATGATTTCTCCCGCAACATCGGAACTTCTCAGTGACGCGCCACAATTGCTACATTTTGCTTCACGAAGCAGCACGGCATTATCTTCAATTACAAAGTCCGCATTCTTTCCGCATACCTGACATATTTCTCTGGTTACATTCATTTTCACACCTCCTCTATAATTATATCTTTCTCATCATATTCCGCTATTTCTGTCTGCGCGTCCAATTCTAACATTGCAATGTTAAAACTATCATTATCAATAATAATTGTCAGACAATTATGCGCGCGCATAAGTACTACGTGATTGTCTTGTGTCCCCGCTGAAATAGCAGGAGTGACTAAATATTCTCCCTTATGGAGTCTAGGCAATGCTAATTGAAAAGATACTTTGTATATTTTATCTTTGTTTACATGACCTATTGTCTTGCCCTGCATAAAATTATTAATTCCAAAGATTCTGATACCTTTTATATCCTCTAATTCAAAACCGAAAATTACATGTTCTATTTCCTCATAAAATTTTGCAACGATTGCATATCGATATTCTATATTTGGTTTAATCACATTGGTTAACTCACCGTCAGAATTTGTTACATAAAATGATAAGATCTGTGCTTTGCCATTTGATGTAATAGCTTCTGCCTTATCCAGTTTGAGCCTAGGAAAAGTAAAGTGAATATGCTTTATTTCTTCAACATTTTGATTATCCTCTTGTTCCATAAGTTCTAAAATCTTTTCATTCTCAACGTTAGTTCGCTCAATTTGGGCACTCAAATATCTCTCACATATTTCACTTGCTAAGCCTACCTCCCGCAAAACACCTTTTTCAATCCAAACAGCTCTGGCACACAATTTTTTTACTGAAATAATATCATGTGATACAAATAATATAGTAGTTCCTGCAGATTTTATTTCTTCTAGTTTATGAAAACATTTCGCCTGAAAAAAAGCATCCCCCACTGCCAATGCCTCATCAATAATTAATATTTCAGGTTCTACATTAATTGCAAGCGCAAATGCTAATCTGACAAGCATACCGCTGGAATATGTTTTTATAGGCTGATACACAAAATCACCAATATCTGCAAAATCCAATATTTCGTCTTTTTTCTTTTCCATTTCTTCTCTTGAGAATCCTAAGACAGCACCATTCATATAGATATTCTCCACGCCCGAATACTCCATATCAAAACCTGCTCCCAGTTCAAGCAACGCCGATACTTTCCCTTGTACATTGATACTGCCTTCTGATGGTTGTATAACTCCAGTTATTATTTTCAAAATAGTAGATTTGCCCGAACCATTTGTTCCTATTATGCCAACAGTTTCTCCTTTTTCTACCTGAAATGAAATATTTCTAAGAGCATAAAAAGGCTTTGAATACTGTTTATGAAAAGGATGTATTGCCTCCTTGAATCGTTCCATTGGGCTTTCGTACAATTTGTATATTTTCGTTACGTTATTTACACTAATCGCATTCATACACTACTCCTATAATACATCTGCAAAATGCGGCTTTAATCTCTTAAATAAAGATGCACCTATTACAAATATAGTAATGGATAAAAACCAAAAATAAAGTGTAAGCTTCCAATCTTGCCAAAATCCAACATGATCAATAAAGCAGTCCCTATATCCCTCTACAATATAGTAAAATGGATTTATCTTTAATACCCACTGAACCTGCTTTGGAAACATTGTTTCTGACCACATAATCGGTGCCAACCACATTCCTATTTGCAGAAAAACCTGAACTAACTGCCCCATATCCTTAAAAAATACATTTGTTGATGCAGTTATATAAGATAATCCTAAAACTAAAAAGGCAGTACAAAACGAATAATAAAACATCTGAAACCACCAAAACGATGGTTTCATTCCAAACAGCAAATACACAATAAGCATGATCCAAATAAATATTAAATGGATAAAAAACGAGGCCGTAACTTTAATAATTGGTAATATACTTACCTTAAAAACCATCTTTTTAACCAAATGCTGATATTCATACAAACAATTTGTAGCCCCTCCCCATGTCTCATTAAAGAAAAACCAAGGTACGATTCCTGGTATTAGCCATAGGACATAAGGTACATCCGAAACAGGTTGTGACTTAAATCCCATTTGAAACACAAAAAAATAAATTAAGACAGTCGTTATCGGTTGAACAAACATCCAACATACTCCTAAAAAAGATCCCACAAATTTCTTTTTGAAATCAGTTACCGCTAATGTTAGTATCAATTCTTTTTTTCCAAATATATCTCTAAAATCCTTTATAAAATGGAACATATGGCAACCTCTTCTTCCATTGTTACTTTTTCCCCCACCTATACAGTTAAATTACAAAAAAGTGTATCCACAAGCATTTTGACACATTTTCAAACTAAATGCAAGAAATATGATAAAATATTTATTTTTCGCCAATTATATCATATATATGATACTGTAGTCAAAAGCCCAACTATCGGCCCTTGAGAATTTAATATTTTACAGTAAATACAAACAATCCACTTTTTTGTGAGTTATAATGGCAGTAGTTCTCGAAACGTGGTATCTCTTATTGCATTTAAAACGAATGAATGTCAACAGTTGTCCTTTGACGACAGTTTTATAGTGCTAACTGGGTGTGAGAAAAAGGATTTGGAAAAAATCATTCTGATTACAGATGGCGATTATGGCGGGCAGGACAACATTGCGCCTGCAATAGAAAAGAATGTCCACCTAGTAACAATAGCCTTAATCAGAAAAGAAGCCCCAAATGTACTAGCAGATTTTGAATTTAATGAAGATGACACACGTCTGCTGAAATGCACAGCCTGCCACGTTCCAATAAGTCAAAACTATACAAAATCAACAAGACAATCTAGGGTATCATTTGACAGAAATCATTGTGAAGGTTGTCCTTATCAGGAACAATGCCATCCGAAGATTTACAAAAAGGTCACTACATTTATGAAAGCAGAGAGGGAAATTTTTCTTTGGAAGTAAAATAGCAACTTTGAACTTCAAAAAGCTCTTCGGATATCGGAAGGGCTTTTTACCAGCATCTTGGACGCAAAAGGGATTATCCCCTTACCGTTTTCCTTTCTGCCCGCATCCTCCAGAAGATTTTCTCACTCCTTACGGACTCCCTTCTTATCCTTATGCTCCACATCTGTAAGGAACTAAGGGATTTCTGCGGCTTTTCAAAAGTTCCTGATGCCCCGCTTTTTCACGCTTTAAGCTCAGTTTCGCGGATCACATTGCACTCATGTTCCAGAGGATGGTGGATTATACCGACCCCATCTGCCAGACGATCGACGTTTCCCTTGCCTCCATGCTTACTTTCGATACTTCTGGCATCGAACTTTATGTCTCTGAAAACAATCCCAAAACCCTCAATTCCCTTATCCGCATCCTCAAGGCTTACTATAAAAACAATCCTGATGTTGACCCTTATAAGATGGCTTACGACCTTATGCCTTCACAAGCTGCTCCCTGTCCTAACGCAAAACAGCAGTATATCAATGTCCATTTCTGCTATGCTGGTAAATTCGCCATCCTCACTAACGGTCTCGGCATTGTCCGCCATACCACCTTTCTCGATGATGCTTTTAAGACCGCCCATCCAGAAATTCCTATGGAAAGAAATCCGCTTCCCCAGATGAAGATAAATCCATCGCTGATTCCTCCCCTCAAACCTCAATCCAAAAGTGCAACATGGTAAAAGGGCAGTGGGTATGCGATTGCCAGGATCCTGCAGCACCACTAAAAAGGGGCGCACAACCTATACTTACGAAAACATGGATTTCTATATGTTTCCCCGTATCCAGCGGATTCCGATGAACGGGTTTCCCTTTATAAAATCAGAACCGTCGTGGAAAGGTGTATTAACCATTTCAAAACCAACATGTGTGTCGCCGGGAGAAAGACCCGGAATCATGCCACCACAAAATCGGATGTATTCCTCGTCGGGATTGCCAGCCAGCTTACCGTGATCATCGTCCACCACATGAGTTATCCACAATATATCAGGAGCCTCAAAGCGTTAATTGCCTGAAATAATATTAAGTTTTCATAATTCTTGCTCAGGCTTATTAAAATATGCCTGAAATCTGATGTTGTCTATCAATTCAGAAATAATTCCGAATAATAACTCGTTTACTCTTCTTAATATACGGATAGTTATCCACATCAAAAACAAAAAACATTTAACAATTACCTATTTTTCTAAATGTTATCCTCTTAAAAATACTTTTTATTATAAAAACAAAGAATCTCGTCATCATTATATTGGCCAAATTATACTCAGGGGGCATTATGAACAAAAATTATTATACAATATTTTTGTTCATTAATCGAAAAGGGGCATTCGCATCAGGAACCTTCACTCCAAAAAATAGAAACAACATAATTGTTACAACCTTTTGCACAAACATTCGTGTATGACCATCGCTCCTTCTAACCCGCTCTCCTAAAATCACATCAAAATATTCTCTGCTCCCCCAAAATTCATCAAAATCCTGTGGGTCTGTTTGTCCATCAGAATCAGTCTGAAAAATATAATCGGCATTTTGTTTAATCGCATAATCATACAGAGCAATAACCTTTGGTCCATGTTGTTGGCCTGTATTAGACAATATCTCCATTCTAGGATATTTACTTTTCATTAAATTCAAGATATCATGTGTAGAATCTGTACTTCCACTATCTGCAACTACAATCTTAGATTGTTCTGATACTTCCTTCCTGAAAAGCGCAGAATACCAATCGCTAACTACTCGTTCAATATTTGCTTCCTCATTATAAGCTGGCATAACTATGTATAAAGTATCCATCAACTCATTCTCCTACTCTCTATTGCTTTCCATATCGACACAAAAGGCAGTTAAAATTTTATAACTCAACAAAAAACTCCATAAAATCTCCCGACTGCCTATTTGATCACCACAGCACAGTAACTGCCATTGCTATTAAAACATATTGTGGGAGAACCCCACCTATATTTGTATTCTAATGCTTGAGCTAAGTCAATGACATCCATTTCCTATATTTCCTGGAACTTTTTCATGCTTTTGTCTGCTCTTTCAATGAATTTTGCTCCTAAACTATAACTTCTTTTTTGTAGAACAAATAATATATATTATTAGACACATATTTATCACGTATATAAAATCAAATTCAAAATTAACTGTAAAAAAATGTTTTATATCCTCATTAGCATCACCCAAAATAACTGATATAAACCTTAATAAATTTCCAACCGGCAATAATACAAATACCATTAATATATCCTTAGATATCTTACTTATTATATATTTATTTTTTACACAATAGCATACCATTCCTAAAGAAATAAATATAACCATGATATAAAAAAAGAAGTCCGATTTATATAAATACTGTTTTATATTATACCATAACCTATTTACCTTTGTTTTTTCACGCGGTTTTGCGCCGGAATTTATCAAGTAATTTCCATAATCCATGTCTTTAAATAAAGATTCTGATCGCGTGACTAGCTGTTTAATAAATATACTCGGTTCCCTAACCAATATCATACATTCATTCATCCTAGTGAAATATGACCCATACTCAATCCAAATGTCACTTGCCTTATCTTCAAAGGCTGTCTTTCCAATTGTTTCAATAATAAGCTCTATATCCCTATCCCCCAATCCCATCTTTGCTAAATGTTTCTGCGGATTTTTCGACTCAGCAAGAAATTCCTTATTAATAACATTAAAAGTGGTAATATTCCCCCCTGCCTCATTCTTTGCAAAAATAATTATGACTGCACTAATAAATACTACAGACCATATTATCTTTATAAATGTTTTAGCCTCAAATCTGTCCAATAATATCCAAAACACTATAACTATTGGAATAAGCAACAAAATATCCTGTTGCTTAGCTAAAATTGCCATAAAAGCTATACAGCTATCCAATACTATACAAACTATCTTTATACCTGTACCTCTTCCTTTTATGTAAACAAAACTAAAAATAAGACTAGACCATAACATCAAAATACCAGTAACTGCGCCAATTTCAGTATAGAAACTGTTAAAATATTGGATAATTGTCGAATCACTTAATATTATGGCAAATATACCCAGCAATACATAACTATATATACCTCTTATATGTTTTATATGCCAGAATAAAAAATATACTGCGAGGAAATAAAAAAAAGCATTTATAGTCCCTATAACTCTTATATCCAAAGACCGAGAACCATTGATTTTACTCAATCCAACTGCCAACTGTGGAATAACGGAAAATATTTGATGCCATCCATTATCAATAGGCTCGTCAATTATATAATCATTTGTAATAAAATTAAAAAAATATTCTTCTCTATTTTCTTGTGACCATGGATTTTTAGAGTATGTTACTCCAACTGGCTGCATTAATCTTTGAAAATCACCATTGTCCGCAATTCCAATATAAGGTTCTAATAAAACAAAAGATAGAATTCGTAATACAAATACTATAAATATACTGTTAAAAACTATATTTTTAAGGAATACATTTTTCATTACTAAATCCTCCTCGACAAACAAGGATACTACTTCATATATAGCTTTTTACATATCAGATGCCACTAAGAATAATAACATTCTATATACTGACAGGTATATAACCCAACTTACTAAGTGTTGCAAACTCCAATTAAAATGTCTCCCTGTTCCGCATATGATATCCAATCGAAATCACTAAAATAAGCGATTAGCTTTTTCCATCACAAAAGGTTGCGGAGCATAAGGCTAATAAAGCAGTGTCCGTTGAAATAATTAGGATTGTAGTGTATCAATATAGAGAAAAACAGCCTGTAACTTAAAGTCTTATGGAATCAATATAACATCATGGATATAGTATAATATGGAAGCTCAGATCAATCCACTTTCACACAAGAACAAACATAGCAAAAAGAACGATTTTAATAAAGACAGACAGAAAGTGTGAGAAATGACAATTATCATTGTCGTATTTCAAAATTATAGTACAAGAACTATTACCTTGTTGTATATGGCAAAATCATTATACAACAAAAAGCCCTATACGTTACTAGGTTCTTTCTGCACTTTGGGTATCAGCACATTCTCAAGATTTGCTATAAACCACTAAACTAGCTTAGTAAAGCAAAATGAGAATAGATAGAGTTACCCAAACATCAGAAAGAACCCGTTACTAAAACAAAACTTACAAAGTGAAAAATGAACATTATCGATTATGTAAAATTCACACTCAATATATTATTCAAGTATCTTCTATAATACAATAATATTGCATAAGAAACCTATGAAGTTTATAATTGATCTTCAACTTCTACAATATATTGTTCAAATTTTTGTCTTAAACCATTCACTATACTATTATTCCTTACTGATGTATGATACTCTGTATGTGTATCGAAACAAACACTATCCACAACAAGATCTCTTTGAACATCATAAACCACTATATTTAGCCCTCTGCTATTAACAACATATTCTATGCCATCCAACTTTATTGATGCTTGTGAGTTGGTATACCATCCTGAACTATAAATTTCATATTTCTTGTTTGATAGTCCATAAAATCCCTCATAGTTCAAAGACCTATTAGAAAGTGCCTCATATCTTACTTCTCCATTATCAATAACTGCAATATAGGAATTATTCAGCGCCTGTGAAAAATCCACTCTTAAGCCTAGTAATCGCAATATGTTAATATCAATCTCATTTAACCCATTTGACATATCATCAGAAGCAGCAATAAAAATTATTTTATCATTACATTCATTTATTAACAGATTTATATATGTAATAAAATCCTTCTCAAGTTCCAGTAAAGCTACATTTCTCACTTCTTGATATAATTCCAGATCCTTATCCCACATCTCATTAGGCTCATTAGGCAAATCATAATTTACTGTTAAGTAATTTCCTAAATCCGCACTTATTTTTCTTGCACCATTCAGATTTAAATGGGGACCGCCATCCCATGTATCTTCACCCCAATCAATCTCGAGACATGCTTCATACATTATATCATAATATTCAATACCCATTTCTTCACAGATTTTATTAACTTTATTATATTTTTCCCTAGTCCATGCGGACCTATATGATTGCGGTAAATTCAAAGAAGGTACTTTTACTGCTAATAATTTAACTCCATTTGCATCACATAACTCTTGCAATTTCTTAAAATACTCTATATTTTTATCAGGTATATCAACACTATACAATTTATTTTCATTATATGTCTCTGTATATTCCTCTCCTTCATACATAAACAAAAAACGCTCATTATCTTTCAATAAATTTTCTGCCACTTCATTCATATACTCAACACTGAGCCCAGCTGGTGCAATAGTAGAAGTGATTATCCCCCCCTTATCATAATTGCGCTTGGTATTTGTGTTATTTCTGAAATTCCGTTGAGATAAGATTTTCCAATTTTCATGATAATAAAACAGTGGAAACATTATCTCCCACTCCAACTTATCCATGTCTAAATGCTGTTTGCAATATTCATTAGCAAATTTAAATTTATTTCTTCCAAAATGCATCTCATCAAGAACCATACGCCAATAAAACTCCGTTGCATCTGAAATATATAAATTTCCTACATCCAATATCAAAACTTTAGGTTTCTGTGTCCTCAATGCTTCACATGCCATGTAATATGAAACTTCTATTGACTGAATTCCAGTCGCTAAATTGTAAGATTTTATCCCATATTTTTCATATAACTCCATCGGTAAAATCCCACCTGCAGAATGACTGGTTCCTTCTATCAATATATCGATTTCATTCTTTTCCTCATTATAAAAACCTGAAAGTTTTCCTGAATCATACGTATTTAAATATGAGCAACGTTTTGGTACTAAAATAGTTTGTAATATATCAAAAATACTCACACCTATAACTAAAAAAATGAGCATTTTAAATATTGGATACAATACCAATTTATATTTCGACATTTTTTTACTAAAATCATCTATTATCATTTTCTCCATCATCTCATTTTTATCCTTTTTAGCCATGTATATCTTGAATTACTTTGCCAAACTTTGTAGCTATTATACCATTATTACAAAGGAAAACAAGCCATGAAAATAATTTTCTTGTATATTATTTATTTCGGTTATTGTAAAAGCATTCATAACTATGGAACACCTCACCTCTGCATAAAAATAAACATATTTACCCACGTTCATAAAATTCTTTGTTATATTGGTTAATGAATGACTATGTAAAGATCGGACAGAATCCATTTATCGTAATTTATATAATATAGTTGTAGAAGATCGTAATAGTTTTCTCTGAATCAATGCTACAATGATAAGTATGTTTAAAAGTTTGTGAATAAGTTGCTTATCACATGTCCATCAGTAATTGAATCATAAAAAATAAGGCTGGACACGGACCTTAATTTTTTTGTCCCATATTCACATTAATACAGCATTGGTTAATGAAGAAATATCAAAGAAATAACCAGAATCCCATATTTAGAGACAGATCCATACCCAGCTGGAGATTTACTTCCAAAAACTCCTATTCAGAGGAATTCTTAAAGAAGCTACATATTTTTTGTTAGCACAAAACTAAAATGCTTTTCCCATTTATCGATATGTCCAAAACTTATTTATAACAAAATTTATCGGAATTGTAATAATAGTATTTAAAAACGGAGCAACATATTTTACAAAATCTTCAACAGATTTCCAGCCAAACAAGCAATTGGTTAAATTATATATTGGATAAAATATAACAGTTAAATCTAAGAAATCTATCCATAACCAAGAAAGAAGATTTGTTAATAGCAAACCTGTAAATGCATAAGATAAATACGTCTTTAAAAGAATTTTCCACCAACTCTGCTGACACTTTCTATCTTTCTTGTTGAATACAAACCTATTTTGCAGTAAATAGGCATTAAAGATCACTATAATATACCCAATAATATTTGCTACTATATAATGCACTCCCCATTTAATGCATATAGCATATATAAGATAGTTTAAAATAGAATTGATTGCACCTACCAAACCAAACTTTACAAATTGTTTAATCACTTATTCTTTATCTTCCTTACTATTTAGTATTTTGCCCCTCATTAATGCTTATGGAAATCTGTTTGAGTTTTACAACATTGGCTGTATGGTTTGAAAGCACAATTTCCAAATCCTCAATCTCCTCTTCAAGCTTTAATAATATGCTAAATTTATTATTATCACTATTAATTATTTCAAAATTATGAAATCTAGCTCCTCTCGCTGAATATATAACAACCTCTGCATCCATTAAATTTTCTCCATCTATTTCCACTATATATTCACCTTGCAACACATTCCAATATGGACCATAAGATATCCCTTCAGTATACAAATATCTGATTCCTTCAATATCTTCACCTCCATGCAAGTATTGATTATTTCCAAAAATTTCAGTCAATAAAAAATTATCACGAATATGCATTAAGTACCTGTCATTTAATATACCATTATATCCCACAATAAATCCATCAACCAAATAATAATTTAAATTATATTTCAGACACTGCATTTTATTGTTTTCGGAAAAAATAAATATATCACAATCCTGCAAAGTAGATAATTGATATTGCAAATGAATATTAAAAATTTCCTCTTTTATTTGTCTTGCTAGATAGAACTGATTTACTGTCTTATGATTATTCAATGCCCATTCTGTAAATGTATACATATCATCATAATTCACAGATGCGGGTGTAAATACCACATTTTTGATTGTATTATCATTTGCTATAAAATCCCAAAAATCATGACTTTTTAATTTAGTTTCATGATGTTGTATTAAATTAAAATTAACGTTTTTATCTCGCAAGATATCGTGTATATCATAAATCTGCAAAATCATACAGCTTAAAAGCATAATCATTGCTAATTTTCCATTAACTATCTTAATTATTGTTATGCAAATACCGAGCATTAGAATATAGACTATTATCCAGCCAATTCTTCCGGTAGCTCTAAAAACAGACCATATATTCACAATTAACTGAGGTAATTTTACTTCTCCAATAATTTTATCATTCATAGAAATAATAGGAGATACTGCAACTATAAAAGCAATTATTATTGCACTCAAAAGCGCAATTAGTTCATATCGATATTTGTTTATAGTAGGCTTCATACTATCATTCCCACTAAACAATAATATACATATCATACCTAAGAGCAAACATCCAGCACCCAGATATGCAAAACTTTCATGTTGCCCATTTCTGATTGTTAAATCTTTATATATACAAGACCATCCTTGCGGATTAAATAAAAAATTTAGATTTAAACTATATATTCCTAATCCAGAGGCTTCTGATAATGTATCAGAAGTGAATCCACCCAAAATCCCAATAACTAAACCTGCCCATAATATATACCAGATAATCAATCCTATACTTTGTTTAATCTTCTTCTCAACTATAATCTCCCCACAACATTTTCCTGTCAGTATAATTCCACACATTAATACAAAATATATATGCAAGAACGCGGCAATTACACCAATAATTCCATATACTCTATATGTTTTAAAACTGCTCATGTAATTTTTACGACAGAATATTGGTTCCAATGCCAAAAGAAGTATCCATTGTCCCGCCAAAGCTGAATGATAATACATACGATAAATCATTGCTGGTGTAAATATAAATAGAGTGCTAATAATTATCACTAAATAATTATTTCTTGTAAAATGTCTGATAATTCGCGATGCCATAAGTGCTTGCATAATAAAACACAAGATTCCCCAAATACCAAAATACTGAAAATTGTCTGGTAAAACAGATGAAAATAACTTAAAAAATATTGCAAATATTGGGATAGAATCCGTAAATATAACTGATACCTCATTCGGATAAGTTAATTTATTCATATATCCAATAGGAAATTTCCATTCACTGTTTCTATATGCCTTCCACCCTAAATAATGTTGTGTAAGATCTCCCCCTTTCAATAACCAATCTACGTATGTCGGGTTTAATATATGTATACCATATATAATACAAAATATAGCTATTGCAATTAATATTATACAAATGTATGTTTGTTTTTTAAAAAGCGTACTTATTTTATCCATACTTTACCTCCAAAACACGTGCATACATCTTAACTATGGTATTTTCACATATGATTTATGTTATTGATCAAGTGTACTTCCAGATGAGAATTACTATCATATGGTATTTCCATAATTTTTTCTGTCTTTATATTAAATGGCTCTTTATTTAAATACACACCTGAACCAAAAAACAACCGTGTATGTAATCCGTGTTCCTTATCTAAGTTCGGCAATTGCCTTAAATGATTTAACAAATGTTCTGTAACAATGACATATTGATACTTTTGACATTTTTCTAATACTTTCCTAATATCTTCATTGTTTAAGTGCTGTAAAACTTGTCTAATTAAACATAATTCTGCATTAGGCAATACGTCTTTTGTAATATCCAAACATAAAAAACTTATTCTATCATTTTGATATTTGCGTTTATTATAATTTATTAAATCTTTCACACAATCAATTCCTGTATAATGATTACAAACATCTGCAAATTTAGCTCCTACGCGAAAATCTCCACATCCCAAATCTACTATTGATGATACATTATTATTACTGCAAAAATTTTTTATACACTCTACATATGGAATTGCATATTGCTCATCAGAACCCTTACCAGAGTAGAATCTATACCCCCCGTAAAAAATCTTTTGCGCCATAAATTTTTGTTATATACAGTACTAAATACTTCCGAATTAGTTAATGTGCTATTTCTTTTAAACAACAACTTTGCAATTTGGAACTTCAATTTATCTAACATTTGCATTCTCCTACATTACAATTTTATTTATTTCGATCTAAAATGTCTATATACTCTTTTACACATTTCTCAGTACTATAATACATTTCTATTTGAGAACGTTTTCTGACATATGTATCATAACAATCCATCATTTGAATAATACACCTTTTCAAATCCTTCGCATCTCCTCTCTTGCAAATAAGTCCCATACCCGTTCTTTGAACCACAGTTCTTACTCCCGGCAAATCTGACGCAATCACAGGAGTACCACACAACATTGCTTCAACCTGTACCATCCCAAAAGATTCAAGAGAATTAATGCTTGGAAGAATAAACACATCTAATGCTGCATAAAATTCTGCCATTTTTTCTTCAGGAATTTTGCCTATAAAACTCACATTATTTATATCGTGTTGTTGGACATATTGAATTAAACTAGGGTAAACACTTCCTCCAGCTATATCTTTATAATCACCTCCAATCACCAACTCCACATTGCTTTTTACTTTCTGCAATAACTCAAACGCCTTTATTAATACATTTATCCCCTTCTCTTCTACTATTCTTCCACAAAAACCAATTCTAAACCTATTATGTTTTGTGCATTCTACTTGTGGTAATTTCTTTATCGGTGGAGCAACCTCTATCATTTTATCAATATACTTTTGAGCAATCCTTGAAGTATTCATATATTCTATTGTATTGACAACAATATACTTTGCTCTACTTAACGCGAGTTGATGAGATCTATCCATAACATTTAAAATAAGTTTATTTAGTAATCTTTTAGGTAAATTTATATCACAATGATATGTACATAAAATCTTTTCATGAGGTATAAATTGTGAAATAATACCTGCCTCCAACATAGGTAAATGTAATTGAACAATATCTGCATTTTGTGCATATTTAATGGCCCATGTAATAAACTTAGTACTCACTGTGCCTTTACTTATTTTAAATAGAATTGGCGTTCTAATAACCTTAACACCATTCACCACTTCTTTTTCTTGCAAATGATCATAATTCCCTGTCAGTACAATAACACTGTTCCCACATTTAACTAATTCTTCACATAATAATCGCGCATACTCACTTAATCCACTCACATACGGATAATAATAATTTAACACCACTAAAATTTTCATACTATTTCTCCACTTTATATAAACAATAGTCCTAAAAGCAATATTCCAAATAGAGTTATAAAACCTATCAACATTTTGTCTGCAAATACAACATCAACAGGATCTCCTAATGAATCACTTTCTAAAATAAAGTTATACCTCATACATATAATTACTACAAAAACTGTTGTGTATACCATATTTTGTTCTATCGAAAGTGTCCAAATAGCATAAAAAACGACTCCTAATGTCAAACACATATACATATTACGATCCAGAAAAGAATCCGAATATAATTTCAGTACATCTCTTGTATCTTTTTCAACTTTTCTCTTCTCATTTCTGCGTTTTCCTAATCCCATATATAATGAAAACATAAACACTGTTAGCAAAAGCATCGCGGAGACATAAATTCGCAAAATTATCCCCCCATATAATACTCTTAAAACAAAACCTGCTGATAATATTACTACATCAATTATCGTTTTATTCTTCAACCCGAAACTATATAAAATGTTTATAACAAAATAAATAATTGCTATCCCTAATGCTGGAAAACCACCAAGTACAAAACTTGCTATCAACGCACATATCAAAATAATTATCCCAAGAATTATACCTGTTTTTACACTGATTTGTCCTGAGGCTATCGGACGCCTGCTTTTAACAATATGTAGTCTATCTTTCTCCTTATCACGAATATCATTAAAAATATAAATAGACGATGCTAGTACTGAGAAACATATGACTCCTGCAAATACCTTTATGTAGTCTCTTACATTTGTTGATCTATAAAAAATTACTGGAAAAAATACTAGAAAATTTTTAATCCAATGCTTGGGTCTCAACAGACTAATATACTTATTCATAATAGTTTCCTCTTGTTGATCATTAATACAATTATATTTCTATACAAACAATTATTAATTGCGCTATGATCTCTATTATTTTAAAATAAGGACAAATATTTAATTTAGACATTATTAAATTTATCACAAAAAAAATGAAAAGTATAGTATTAATTAAATTTTCCATATATTTTCACAAAATATAAGTGTTTTAACCTAAATTATTCACCTTTTTATGGTCATGATGGCTAAAAGCCACATAATTACTGTATTCAAGCTGTTTATTGCATTCATGCAGGACTTCTTCTGTTAAAAGAATTCGTTGCAAAGATTGGTTTTACCAAGTTGATCAAAAGGATATTTAAAACCAAGGATAAGTCGATTCGCTTCCACAAAGACGATGAAAACCTGATGCAGATGATTTATCAGATTATCGCTGCATATTTCGAAGATGACTGCGCTGATGAACTGGCCTTGGATCCTGTTTTCAACGCTATCCTTGAAAAGGACAGTCTGGCGTCACAGCCGACATTGTCAAGATTTTTTAACCGTATGGATGAAGATACGCTGCTTCAGTTTGATGCCATTGATAAAAGTCTCAGGAACATCATCTATGCAATCAAGCGTCCAGAGCATATGCTTCTCGACCTGGACAGCACTTTGTTTGGCACTTACGGTCATCAGGAAGGGGAAGGCTTCAACTTTCATTATCAGGCACATGGATATCATCCCCTGCTTTGCTATGACGGTCTGAGTGGAGATCTGCTCAAGGCAGAACTTCGCGACGGGACACTCCACTGCAGCAACAATGGAGATAAATTTATGCCCCCTCTTTCAGGAGTGCATGGAAAGAGGTATTAAAGCTTATCTCCGTGGTGACAGTGGATTCTCATCTCCTAAGCTTTATAAAACCTGTGAGATGAATGGCTGTTCCTATGCCATTCGCTTAAAACAGAATTCCTCATTCATTGCCCTTGATTCGGATAAAGATGAAGATTTGTACAAAGTAACCAAAGAGGACCAGATCAGTTATGCTGTAACTTATGGTGAATTCATGTATTAGGCTGGTTCATGGGAATATCCAAGGCGTGTGGTTTTCAAAATTGAGAAACCATACGGTCAGTTGACACACATGTACACCTTTATTGTTAGAAACATGGATATGGAGCCCTATCAAATCATCCAGTTTTACTGTGGCCGCGGCAAGATGGAAAACTTTATCAAAGAATGCAAAACCGGATTTGATTTTGCCGCTGTCAGCAGTCATTCCTAAGTAGTAAACGCCAACCGAATGAGGATTCACATGCTTGCCTACAACTTATTCAATTGGTTCAGGCAACTGGCGCTTCCTGCAAATATGCAAAAGCAACAGGTTAATACCATTCGTTTAAAGCTGATGAAGATTGTTGCAAGAGCAGTCTGCTCAGCAAGATATATCACATTCAAACTGTGCAGCGGCTGTTCTTATAAAAAGGAATTCTACAGAACATTGGAAAATATCCAAAGCTTAAATGTACAGTTGGAATAACAACTATTAACGAACCTTGACAGTCCCAAATGAATCAATCTGATTCCCAAGGGGGTAGTTTACCCATTTTTGCAGATGATTCGATTGGTTTCATAAGACCTGGGTCAAGGTTTGGTAATTTTGAGCATTTTTATTTGCTCATGAATAATTCGGGTTTAATTATATTTTAATTAGAAAAAGGTTTTTTACTATTCTCTTGATAAAAAAGATTTATACATTCCCTTTTTTGTTTTAAGTTAGGATGTACATACATATTTAATGTAGTATTAATATTAGCGTGTCCCAGCAATTCGCTTACACATTTATAATCAGCTCCATTTTGGATTAAACGTGTGGCAAAACTATGTCGTAGGCAATGAAAATTTAAATAATTAATATTATGCTTTTTTAAAAACTTAGCATAGAACCTTCTATATGTTCTTGGTTCCATAAATGAGGTAGTGTTTGTTAAAACATATCCATCTCTGTTAATGTCTGGTAAATATGAAATAGCACTCTGTATTTTTTCTGATAAAGGAATGTTTCTTATAGACTTAATTGTCTTGGGTTTTCCTATTATAATTCTGGTGGATGGCTGAAAATTTTTATTGTAAACTCTTTGCAATGTATTATTTATATAGATTACATTTTGGATTCTGTCAATATTATTCCAGTGAAGTGCGCATAGCTCACCTATTCGCATACCTGTATGAATACCCAATAAGATACCGAATGATTTAAAAGATAAATCCGAGATTACAGCCTCAATAAGGTTATCTTGTTCTTCATTTGTAAATGTTTTATTTTGGCTAGTTGGAATTTCCGGGATATATAAAATTTCTAATTCAAATGGAGAGATAATATTTTTTTTAGCTGCATATTTTAATATTTGCTTAATTAAGGTAACTAAATTAGAAATTGTTGATTTTTTAATCGTTGTATTATGTATACCATTTTGGGTTTGCCATGAATAGACGTTTTTTTGAATCATCTCTTCATTTAATTTTTCAATTTCTATGTCCCCTAATGCAGGTATAATGTAATTTTGTAGTTCGAATAAATAGTATGCCTCTGTTGATTCTTTCAAAAACTTTTTTTTATTCTCAAACCATTCTAATGCTAAATCCTCAAATTTCATGTGATGCACTCCTTTTTGTCCTTATTTTAAAATAATAAGGACAGGGTTGCAATAATATCTGGCATTTGTCACATAGGAAATGAAAATGAAAAAATATATTAAATTATTAAGACCCCAACATTGGATAAAAAACCTTATAATATTCTTTCCAGTAATCTTTTATCGTTCTACAGTATTTGAAGACTATCTGAAGGCATTGTCAGGAATCATATGTTTTTCATCGTTGGCATCCTCTGTATATATATTCAACGATATAAGGGACTGTGAAAAGGACAGACTACATGTTTCCAAGTGCAAGAGACCGATAGCATCAGGCGCAATCGACATACGACAGGGCAGTATCATTGGAATAGCATTATCTTTATGTGCTTTATTCGCAAGTTTTTTTCTCGGTAGTTACTCTGCATTAGGTATAAGCGTAATCTATTTCGGAATTAATATGATGTACAGTTTTGGTTTGAAAAATAAAACGATACTCGATGTAATAATCTTGTCATCAGGTTTTGTACTGAGAGTTTTGTATGGTGGAGCAATCGCGCATATCAAGGTTTCTGCAATGCTTCTGCTGACTGTATTTATGTTCTCGCTCTATATGGGACTTGGAAAACGCAGGAATGAAAAAAGAAAGACAGAAAATGATACGCGGGAGGTTCTGAAATTATATTCGGACACTTTTCTGGACAGAAACATGTATATGAGTCTGACACTTGGAATAGTATTTTATTCAATATGGGCACTGTCGCTGGACCAATATATGATATATACAACAATTTTTGTTGTAATCATATGTATGAGGTATAACTTCATACTGGAAAGTGACTCACTGGGAGATCCTGTCGATGTAATTCTTGCTGATAAAATACTTTTACTCTTAATAGTATTTTTCGGCTTATTTTTATTGGGATTATTGTTTGTTTAATCTGTTTTCGAAAAAAGGTAAAGATAATGAGAGATTGGAGATTCATAATGAAGATAAAATTTTTGTATCCTATATTACAATTTGGATAATGTCTTATAGAAACACGTGTTTTGTAATTGTATTGTTGATTATACTGAAAGAAAAATAAACGATGAGAGATATGAAGCCCGCAAGCGTTATTTTGATTTGAAAAAAGGAAACAGAAAAAAATATTGATTATTTGTCAGAAGAGAAGAGCAAAGTTGTATACGGAAATATTATCATTTATAGAGGTATGTTAAAGAGAAGATATCTAAAAGATATAACAGATAAAAAACAACATCAGTATTTTGACAACATTATAAAATTTCAGTCCAATGAACTGTTTATTGATCGTAAAGATTACATAGGAGTCAAAAACGACACAGTAGAGGTTATTGTATAAAAAATGTGTGGAATCAATCGGCAACTTTGCGTTTCAATGAAAGTCAGGAATATGCTAGTAAATTAAACTTAAATACTCCCCCTTGTATATATGCAGTTGATGTAACATCTATTGATGAAATCATCACAAATTATAATACAAAAAGATAAAATATCAAATTAAAAAAATGGATGTCAAGGACGCTGAACCTGAGGCAATAGAAGGTGCAATAAGTGTATGTTGAAAGATCTCCCTGATTTCGCTATAAGCATCTATCATGCTAATGAACAAATGATAAATATTATTGAATGATTCATCAGAATGCTTTCTATAGTTTATATGTTCGTCATTACACATATGATTGGACAGCAACTATTTTATATGCAATAGATAAAAATTAATTATTTATGAGGTCAAAGTAATGTTAATATCAATTATAATATCCGCCTACAATGGAGAAAAGTATATCTCACAGTGTGTAAAATCTTTTTTTAATCAAACTTATAAGAATATTGAACTAATTTTGGTTGATGATGCTTCTGTTGATAACACTAAAGCAATTATGTATCAATTGCAGAGCAATAGCCCCTGTCCAGTTCATGTATTGGTTTGCAGTAAAAACAATGGACCTGGAGGCGGAAAAAATGAAGGATTAAAATGCGCCCATGGAGATTATGTATTCTTCTGCGATTGTGATGATTATGTAGAAACCAGCTATATCTCAAATCTTGTCGAGAAAGCTCAATATAGTAATTTTCCAGATATTGTATTTAGTGGTTTTAAAAAAATAGATGAAAAGGGAAAAACGTTATATACAAGAAGTTTTTCCAACGCCCATACAGCATTATATCAGGCGATATCAAACTGGGGAAAATTATTTAAATTAAGTTATTTAAAAAGCAATAACCTGGAATTACCCTACGGAAAAGTTCTTGACGATGTATTGTTCAGGGCTGTTGTTATCTGTACGAATCCAACTATATCTTTATGTTCTGCAACTGGATACAGATATACTTTAAATAAAAATTCCGTATCCCAAACATACATGAAAAAATTTATAAGAGGAGTCATGAAAGATGAAATTGAATATTTAAAAAGACATCAACATAACATAAAGCCAGAGTATACGGATTTATATATTTACTTTGTGTATCAAGTTATGTGTTGGCATATATTAAAAAGTGGATCAGGTGTTGGACATAAGCAGATGCGAAATGAATATCTAAAGATGAAAAATTATTTACTAAAATATTTTCCAGACTACAAACAAAATAAATTTCTTTGTAAAAAACAACCTCAAGATATGCGAAGATCTATTAAGTTTGCAGTAAAAATTATATTTCAGCTTGATAAAATAGGTTTGGCTTTACCACTACTTTTAATTTATTCATCTTTCAATTTTGATAGAATTTGGCCCAAAATGTAGGTACTTATATGAATAATCTTATTAAATTTTTTACCTTTAATTTTATTGGTTTTTTGATGACACTTTTAACCTTTGCATTGTACTATATATTTAATGAGTATACTGTATTATCTTATATTATTTCAAATATAATTTCCTATATAATACCTGTAATTATTTCGTTTTTTTTAAATGAAATGTATACATTCAAGGTTAAATCAAATTATAAAGAGAAATTAAAAAAACTTTCAGCGTATATATTAATGAAATTTAGCATATTATTAGTAGATACAATTCTACTTTTAATATGGGTATCTTTTTTTCAGTTTGATAAATATTATGGAAAGCTGATAAACACGATATTATTGACTATAATATCATATGGTTTAACAAGAAAAATAATAGAACCAGATTAAATACTTTTTGCTTTATTTTGACGATATGTCCAAAATTTATTAATGAAAAAGTTAGCAGGTACCATTATAATACAATTTAAAAATGGCGCACAATATTTTGCAAAATCAGCATTTGATTTCCAATTGTAAAAGGATAATGATTTTATATAAATTGAATGTAATAATGCTGACAAATCTATGACCTCAATCCATATCCATGAAAGAATATTTGTTAATAACAATCCAGTGAATGCGTATGACAGTAAACGTCAAATCGGTTCTTTCCATAGTTAGTTGATTTTATGGTATTAAAATGGTATGATTGTTATATAAAATTGCAGGGGGAACTACCGTATGAATACACTGATCCAGCTTCTGGATAAAAGCTATGAATTGTATGACTGCCGTATTAAGGAGTCAAATATTATCATGGAAATCGGCTCTAAAACAAACAATTTTTTCTGTCCTTATTGCGGACGTCCTTCCGACAAGGTTCATTCCCGCTACCAACGTGAAATTCAGGATCTGCCGATTCAGGGAAAGCGGACCATTCTTCTGGTTACTACCCGCAAACTGTTCTGTGATAATCCGGAATGCCAGAAGAAAACTTTTTCCGAAAGGCATCCCTTTGTGTCCATTAAAGGGCAGAAAACAACCCGGCTTGAAAATGCCATCTTAAACAAGTCACTGGATGTCAGCTCCATCAATGCCTCAAAGCTTCTTGCATCTGAGGGCATCAGCGTTTCAAAGAGCAGCATCTGTGCCATGCTTAAAAAAAATGCCGGGGCTTGTGGATAAGTCCCACATTCTAAATATTTGTGTGGATGATTTTGCTATCAGAAAGCGTTTTACCTATGGGACAATAATGGTTGATCTGGATACCCACCGGATTATCGACCTGCTTCCTTCAAGGGAAACACAGGCTGTACAGGAGTGGCTTAAAACATATCCCAATATACGCATTGTATCCAGAGATGGTGCAATGACTTATTCATCCGCAGCTTCCCAGGCTCATCCAGACGCCATACAGATCAGTGATCGTTTTCATCTGATCAAGACATTATCAGAGGCTGTACAGAAATACATAATGCGTGAATTTCCTTCCCGTGTAGAGATACCAGGAAGAAAAGAAGTGTCAGAGGAAATGAGAGCCCTCTATGATACTTCGAACCGTGCGCAGCGCATCCGATTTGCACACCAAAAGAGAGAAGAAGGCTTTACAATAAGCGAAATATCCCTTCTGCTGCATTCTTCACCGACCACTATCACAAAATATCTAAAGATACCGCCAGATAAGCTGCCAGAAGACAAAAAGATCGTCAGGGAGCGGGAACATCAGCAGGCACTTGAAAAGAAACAGAGGGATGTTGATGAAGCCAGAAAGTTATATGAAGGTGGAATGACGGTTGAAAAAATCGCTGTCCTGCTCCAGCACTCAAAAGACACTATTAAAAGGTATCTGAATCAGAACTATAACGTAGTTAATGGCCATTATGACAATAAACGTGCCGGCAAACTGGCGCCATATGAGCAGACAGTCATAGACCTTCGCTGTCAGGGATATACCTATCGATCCATTTATGATATCATTACTGCAAAAGGTTATACAGGTTCTCTCGCCTCTCTGCGGATGTTTATGCAGAAAGAGCGGAAACATGCACAAACACAAGGCACCACAGGATTCCGGACAGCAGATTTTGTACAGAGGAAATCACTCTGCCAGATTATTTATAAGAAGCTGGCAGATATACCAGTATTTAGCCAGGAACAGTATGAAGAAGCAGTCAAAAAGTATCCTGTTCTTGGACAGTTATATGCCGCATTAAAGGAGTTCCATGAGATCATGTTTTCCCAAAAGCCTGAAAAACTCGGGAAATGGCTTGAAAACATGGAAAAAATGGATATTCCGGAAATTTCATCGTTTGTGGAAGGAACGAAAAAAGATATCATAGCAGCACAAAATAGTATTGCCTATGAATATAATAATGGTTTAGCTGAAGGCAGTGTCAATAAGGTCAAGATTATAAAAAGAATCATGTATGGCAGGAATTCCTTTGAATTGTTAAAGGCTAAAGTACTTTTGCGGGAAAAGTTCTATCACCAAATCAACTAACTATGGAAAGAACCGATTTGACGCTTACTTTTATACTTTATACACAACTACATATTCATATTTTTTGTATATTAAATACTTTTATTTTCTGTCAACACTATCACATTTTTTACCATGTCTAAAATTGAAAAAAGCCTGATTATATGTGATATTTATACTACTTGCAATATATGATACAGAATCTAGTCCATACCCAGCTATCATTACTATATATGGCATAACTATTAACTTATACCTACTTTGAACTCCTGAAATTACCAAAATACCGATAAAACCTGATACAGATAAAAAAAGAAAAAAAACATTTTTATTTCTTAATCTTGGAATCAATTGTGATATTGCTGATAATGTTATCAAAAATAAAATAATTAAATAATATTGATTCGCTATAAAATAATACTCTAATCCTAAAACTTCATTTAATTTATCTCCATAACTATCTTCGTTATTGGTATTGCACCAAAACCATGTAGCTCCTTCATACCCCATAGCTTCTTTATATTTATCTAGCCAAAGAATAGGCAACTTATTTTTGTTCTCCATAATCTGTTGAATCGCCATTTCTTTAAACACCTTCATCTGATCTTCTATATTATCATATTGTCGAAAAACTTCTTCAATTACTTCATTCGCTTTTGTATTGTCCATAGTCCCATCTTCTTTCATAACACTCCCACAATATACATATAACCAAGTTGAATCTACAGTTTCGCGTTGTATGAAACTTTCTACCCAAGTTGAAAGTATTTTTGAACTAACAAAAAAACATATCAAAAAGCTTACGATATATATAATACTTACAAAGACTAATTCTTTTTTCTCATTTTTATCATATGTTCCTATGATATAAAATATTAACACTAACAAATATAATATTACAAGTGGTTTAAACCAGTTAATTAAAATGCATACTACTGAATGAACACAAATTAGTGGTATGCACATCTTTTTTTTATCTTTATTTTTCCACATCCAATGCCAAACTATTGCTTCCAATATAAATAATAACATTAAAATATGATCTGGACTCGTTATATTCGTCCAAATTATCAGAGACGGAAAACAACTATATAGTATACTTGCAATTATACCTACTCTTTTTGAAAAAAAATTTCTCGACGCATAGTATATCCCTCCACAGGTTATTGTATTTAATATTGCGTTAGCATACTTGACGGCTTCTATATTCACTTCTCCACCACAAAACAATCCATAAAACGCGTTTAATGCTCGCATAAACGGAAACCAAGCTGGATATTTAGCATAATAATTTCCTATCCAATCAAAATAACCAGCATCTAATCTATCTCCCCTTAAATATCTTATAACATCATGCGGAAATGAAAAATCACTAATCTGTACAGTTTTCATAACTACAATTCCCATCCATCGTAATATGAACGTTAAAAGCATTATAAAAACAACATACATTATTTCTTTTTTTATACTCAGCTTGTTGGCAATCTTTGACACAATTAAACTGAATATAATTATATATCCAGAAATTATAGTCCCAAATATATACTTATTTACATATGCTGGATTATAAATAATTTTTACGCATAATAAACAAGCGTACATAAACATTAACATAAATATAACAAAAAATGAGATATAAATATATAAATTAATATTCCTCTTTTTCATGTTGTTCTGTCTCCAACTCCCCTCTATTTTGCTCCTTAACTAATATTGGCATGCTTAGTATTAATGGAAAAGCTGCTACTACTGAATAATAATATCTAAATTCAGCAAATACAGGAGTAGCGATTATTAATGTTACCCATATGCATAGTAACAAAGAATTGATCAATACATTATTCCAATTCTTCTTATATGCTAAATATGCTGTTACAACAATCAAACACCATGTAAAAGTCCCCAGATTCCACAAAGAACCATATATCGGAAGCTGTAGATATAAATTGGCATTTTTATTTACTCGATTTATAGCATCTTCCGATAGGATAGGTGTATAAACTATATTATCCTCATTCCACTCAACACCCGTACTATATACCCAATATGAAACATCTGGATACCAATATCCGTATGTTTGTTTAATCCACGCAACAATATAATCTAATGGATACCTAATCCCCAAACTTAGATAAAGTCTAAAATATTTTAATTTATTTTTTGATATATAGTCTATATTGTCTGCAATTAATAGCTTTATTGGATCAGCAATATAATCCTGATATGCAATTGGTACTTCATTCAGATCTACAACCTTACTTAAAAGCTCAATTTCATCTTCCTTCAATACTTCACCTTTGGCTATAACATATGCTACCTGTTGAACTGGAATAGATAAATTCTCAACCGGATTGCCTTCCAAAACACCAATTTTTGAATAAATAGGTCCTTTTATTATGGTGCTTATAATAATAATCAGGAAAAATGTTACTAATATTCTTTTGTCTCTATACTTTATAAAATAAATAAATATACCGATTCCCCATAAGACGGTCGCATAAAAAGCATTACTTCTAGAAAGACAAAATAAACATCCACAAATCAGAGTTGTAATTAACAATCCTACACATAATTGTTTATTCTTATTGTCAAAATAGCAACATAACACTACAAAAAATAATACTGAAATAACACCATGTACAACATCTTTCCAAATAGTCACACTATAATATGCATTATATGAAACAATGCCATAGAAAGCCATACTCATCAGTGCCAAACTAACTTTTTTTGAACGTTTATAAATATATCGGACTGTTATAGAAAAAATAAAATCCATTATAATCAATTGCACTAGACTTATAAACCCAAATATTTTTGTATTTCCATCTATTCCCAAATAAATAGCAATATTATACAATAATTTAAGCCATAAAGTATGAATTGCTGGATGATGATTAGTTAGTTGTATTTTTCCTAAAATTTGTTGTACTTGCGTTATACTATCATATGTTAAAATTCCTGGATAGGCATAACGCCATATTGGAATCCAAAATACTGCTATGAAAAAAAAAGAGATAATAAAAACAACATTAGCTGATAATTTTGACCGCCCAACCTCTACGGTATCAAACAGATAAAATATTTTCCTAATCATCCAACAAAGAAAAAAATAATTGCCACACCAAATGCAAAACAATTTAAAAAATAAATATATACCACCCTTGTCAATAATAAATTCAATTTTACCCCCAACCAAAAACAACGCTAAAATGATCGCTGTACCTTTTATATATAAGGATTCTTTCTCTACCACATCTTCACACTTATATAAATACGCACATATTCCGCATATTATTAAAGGGTACACACTAATTATTGGTATCCCTACAACATATACAATTCCTATTGTACTAATAATTGCTTTCACGACGGAAATATATTTTTTATTAATATTCAATCTTTCTATCAGCATGTCTCCTCCATACTCTATTGTTAACCCTGCTCTATTATTATTAATATTTTTTCCAAAACCTTCTTATAGTACTCCTCTTGAAAATGGAATGGTTCTAGCCCCCATTTATGCCCTTCATCTGCCATTATTCCAGTGCTACAATCAATCACATGGCATCCATTCAATCTTAGTTCCATTCTCTCATACATATATTTATATAAGTCATTCAACCCTGAAATATATTGTAACATCACACTACTAAAATTTTTAATTTGACATATATTATTAATATATTTATCTGAACAATATACCTTGTGAATAATTATTCGATTTGATGGAAAAACCTTTAATATCCTTTCACACCACTGATTTATCATATCATCTATATTCATATTATTAACAGTAAAAAAGGTTGACTGTTTAATTTTTTTTATTATACTTTTCTTATCATCAAAATTTTTCATCCTTTGTAACAAATCACTATTAGTAACTATCCCATCGCCTATTTTCGCTAAATCAAACCTTTCATCTACCAAGTCAATTATTAACCATGAAGCATCTACTTTTCTCATTTGCTCAAAAGCTGTCTTATTAAAATCACTATAAATCTGTTTTTTCTGAAATGAAGAATCTAACGGAATCTCATTCATTAATATTGGTACTTTTATATCTATGGTTGAAATAATAGACTGTCTTGCTATATATGTACATAATGAAAACCTATCGTATTCATCATATTCAAATACATCTCTTGTACAACAACTACCAAATATACAAATTTTATAGGCCTCATTCTCATACCCCCCACCCGCTTCTTTTATGATATTTATAAATTTTTTACTTATATTCTCACTGGAAAATTGTTCTGATACATATGTAAAAGCTTTTCTTATCATTTCATCTTTATGTTTATATTCTATAAATTCATATATTTTCTGAATCTTCTCTGAATCTTCCATGTTTTCAATACACAGGCCCCTGCCATTACATACTAATTCCGGTAATGCTCCAACTTTATTAACAATTACTGGGCATCTACATACCATTGCTTCTATAATTGTCATTCCAAATGATTCATTGGTTGATGTAGATATATAACATCCTCCACTATTAGCTACAATACTATATATCTCACGTATACGGCTATACTGTACTTGTGGTATCCAATGTACAGCACACTCTAATCCTAATTCATAAATTAAGTTTTCAAAAGCATTAATTTCGGACTGTTCCGATTTTAAACCTCCAACAACCCAAAAAACATAATTCTTGTTTTTATCATATAACCCTTTTGCTAATCTTAAAAAAAGACGCCAATTCTTATGTTTATCAATTCTTCCAACCCATAATATAATCTTCTTATTATATTTATAATTATCACAGATACAATATTTAATACATTCATTAACTGCATTACCCAAAATATATATTTTTTTGTTATCTACTTTGCTTTTGACTAAACTTCTCTGATAGCTTGATGGAACAATAATAAAATCAACAATATTAATCAAAGATTCCTGTAAATATTGTAAACTTTTTTCATATGTTGTATGAACTTCCAACCCAATTCTTCCTTTATAATTCATTTTCTGCAAGATTCTAAGCATATCGACTGAATCAACCGAAATAACAATGTCATAAGATTTCTCTTCGATTTCTTTTTGTACAAGATTATCATCCTGTTGAATAATTACCTCCCCAGAAAAATCCTCAAATAATGAATATCCTCCATAATCTCTAAAAAAATGCAAATCAACTTCCAATTGGTCTCTATCAATATTTTTTAATCTATTGTACAAAGCAGTCTCTACGCCGCCTTTAGTACAAAACAAATAAGAAATCAACACCCTCATAAGTATACCTCAAATTATTTCTTTACTATTTTATCTACACTTTCCAAAAGTTCTACGCATTTATTCTCCCATGTATTTTTATCAATAAATTTCTGAATTATAGATTCATCCATCTGAATGCCAACAGAATTTATTATAGCATCTTCAAATGCTTCCTCTCCTATAGCAAGTTTTACATATGGATAATCAATTATTTCGGGCATATCTGATGCGACAACAGGTAATCTTAATTGCAGATACTCAAATACTTTAATTGGATTTACTCCTCTTGTCAAATCATTATTAATAAAAGGGATAATTGCCACATCCCAAAAAGCAGCATATTTGGGCAATTCTTCTGGTAACTTTCTGCCATATAAAATAACATTTTCAGGCACATTGAGATTATCAGGTGCACCATAGCCAATAATATGAAACGTCCAATCTTTATGCTTTAACGCAATATTATTGAGCATAGTCCAATCAAACCATGCACTCGTAAGATGTCCGAAATATCCTATTTGAACCTTTCCCTTCGAATGATTGTATTTACGGATCTTATTTGATTTTATCATTCTGTTAGGATCAACTCCATTTGTTATTACATAATAAGGCTTTTCTGTAACAATATCCTTACTTATTTTTTCACGCAAACTAAATGCTGTCGCAATATTAATATCAACTATATTTGATACTCTTCTCTCAACTTCTTTTCTATACCACCCTGCTTGTCCACATTTTGAAAATTCCTCCCAGTCATCAATCACATCATAAACAGTCTTCCATCCAAATGAGTTTGCTATCTCAATAATCTGAGTGACATATGGATGTGGAAATTCAACCAAAAGACACTTATCACTAATATTTCTAAAAAAAGTTTCAAAGAAATAAACTTTCTTAGCATTTAAAACATCTATTGGTACTTTCACCATATTATCCTCAGCCGCTTCCGGGGCTTCACTATTATCCCATCTCCAATAAGCAAAAACTATCTTTCTACCCATTTTTTTAGCTTCATGTATTATTCGAATATTTCTTTGCCCTTCACTATCTATATATTTTACTCCACTAAAAACTAATAATATCTTATCTTCCTCAGATAAAACTTTTTCAAATTCGCTTAATGTTTCAAAAATATATCTCTCCTGTTGTGTATTGTCAAATATAAACATATCTTCTGATGTCGCGAAATATTTTTTCATTAACCTATCTTTAAGCCTCTGGGGTACATATTTTTTTAAATATCTTTTGTAAAATTTTGAATTTCTAATCTTAGCATAAAAGAATTTACGATTACTTACTTTGGTATTAGTTTTCTTTACAAATTGTCCTACTTCTCTTAAAGGTTTCGTAATTCTCCATGATATTGTATTCTTTAATCTTTCATTATCAATTTGCAAATTATAAATCATATTTTTCATATATTCAGAATCTAATACTTGTGTAGTGATTTGTTGTTCTAGTTCATTAATTCTTATTAACTGCTCAGTGATCTCCTCTCCTTTTTTTTTGAGTATCAACTCCGATAAATCAGCCTTCTCATTCAGTTCATTTATTGTCCTATCAGCATTTTCCAATATATTATCTTTGTCAATCACTGTTTGACTTAACACACTATTATCGTTAATATATTTATCACAAATATCTCGAAGTTCCTTCTCCGTTTTATATAACTCATCAATTTTTTTTTCTTTGTCACTTACAATCTTTCTTAATTTCAAATTATCCGCAATATACTTTTCACAAGTTTCATGAAGTTCTCTTTCAGTTCTATACAAAGTATTAAGTGTCTTATCAGCAGAAGCAAGAGTCTCATCTTTACTCTTAATAATTTCATTTAATTTTATATTTTCTGCCTCATATTTTTCGCAAGTTTCACGTAATCCCTTTTCCGATTCGTACACTGAATTTATAGTTCTATCAGCATTGGCAAGAATTTCATTCTTACTTTCAATAATCTGGTTCAATCTTATTTTCTCAGCAGCGTATCTTTCGCAAGTCTCACGCAACTCTTTTTCTGTCTCATATAATACATTAATAGTTTTGTCAGCATTAGCAAGAGTTTCATCCTTATTAGCAATAATTCGATTTAATTCCATATTATCACTTAAGTATTTGTTATTTATTAATATCAATTCCTTATTATTTTCATTCAAATCACAAATCCTTGAAGTCATGCTAGTAAGCTCATCAACTAATTTTGTATTATAAAAAACAAAATTATCCTCAAAACATTTTACTATACTATCGAGGTAAGTCTTTCGATTGATATTTTTAGCACTGTAGACTAATAACAACTGTTTTCCTGCATATAATGATTTTTCTACTTGACTACAATCCTTATATGCGGCATAAATCAACTCACAACTATCAAGATTAATCGGTATATTATTTAAATCAAACCTATTACAATGTTCCTCTATTTCCATAGTCTCTCTAAAAGGTATCAAAACAATAAGATAAGCCTTTATATAACGCATAATATTTTTAGCTGTGTTCCATGGATTAGTTATATGTTCTAAAACATTTGATATATATCCTATGTCAAATCTAAACTGTTCATTATACTCACTTGTAATATCACTTTTCATAAAGTTATATTGTGGATATTTCTTATGCGCACGATTAATTGCATTTCCAGAAAAATCCATACCGCATACATCCGTCCGAAAAATATTATGCAAATAATCTACTGCCTCACCTTCAGCACATCCAAAATCACATATTGTAAGATTATTCTCTATTATCTGATTTTTTAACCAATCTGGCATCAGTTGTACTGCAATATTAGTAAAGAATACTGTTTGTTCATTCCCTTGCATTATTTCCCAATTACTTTCAAATCTTTTATCCCAGTATTGCATTGAATTAATATTCTCTGACATAATTATTCCTTTTCCAATTTTATCTTGTTATAAATAACATCAGTTTCTATATCTACAACTCCAAATATTTTCTTAGCTGTGTACATTTTAAAATATACAGCCCCCTCAATATATTCAAAATATGATATAGAGGCATTTTCACGATTTTCTAATGCGACTACTAAATAGTAATCACCATTTGACAGTCTTGATACAAAGTTAAAAGATATCTCCTGATTAAAACCTTTTCTAATATTTATACCTTCATCATATGTAGTTTTTACAAGAATATCCGTTCCTTCCTTATTTTTTATAGAAAACGCCACTGAAAAATCTTCAACATTAATATTATTTTCTACATCAAATTTAATAATAATTTTCATTTTGTCCATAGCGCTAAAATAGTTTTTTTCTTTTCCAAATTCATCGCATATTTTGGCCTCTTTCACCATTCCAGGATTTGACCCCCAGTGTGCAATGCTTTCTGGAAATAACGAATCACCAATCTTTATTTCAGATTTTTGTGGTTCTTGCACGGCAAGTATATTTTCTTTTGTTAACTCTTCAGTGTTCTCTACTTCGTATACACTTATATTTTCTGAATTTTCCTCAGGTAGCTCAGTTTGTATCATTTTGTAATCTGTAAATTCTGTTATATCATCTAAATACATAAATTCAGTATATTTAGCACTTATAAACGTTGGGTCTCCAATATCTACAAGCTTTCCTTTATTGAGCCACATTGCTCTGTCACAAAAAGTTCTCATCATTCCTACATCATGACCAACATATAAAATAGTTACATTCTTTTCCTTAAAATCTTTGAATTTATTAAAACATTTTGATTGAAAGCGCATATCGCCAACGCTTAATATTTCATCAACTATTAAAATATCAGGTTCAACATTTATTGCACATGAAAAAGCCAGTCGAGCAAACATACCACTGGAATATGTTTTAACTGGTTGATACACATAGTCTCCTATTTCCGCGAAGGATATTATTTCCGATAACTTCCCTTCCATCTGACTTCTCGTAAATCCCATTAAAGTCCCATAGAAAAAAATATTATCAATTCCAGTATACTCCATATTAAATCCTGTTCCAAGCTCAAGCAACGAAGAAATCTTCCCCGAGACTTCTATATTACCTTCTGTTGGTTCAAGAATTCCCGTTATCATTTTTAATAGAGTTGACTTTCCAGAGCCATTTCTCCCCATTATCCCAAGAATTTCACCCTTTTTTACTGAAAAGCTCAAATCAGTTATAGCATAAAAATCTGTATGTAGTATTTTCCCTGATACGCTAAAAGCTTCTCTCATTTTATCCATAGGTGTATTATACATTTTAAAAACTTTAGAAATATTACTAACCTTAATTTTAAACTCTGAATCCATATCCTATTATCCTCGCATTCTTATACTGTATCTGCAAAATGAGGTTTTAGTTTAGTATAAAAATAAATTCCTATAAATAATATTACGATCGTAACCATCCAAAAATAAATTGTTAGAGCCGGTTGTTCTATGAACCACTTACGCCCTAAAATTGCATCTCTATATCCTTCAACTAAATAATAAAAAGGGTTCAATTTTAGAATATCCTGTGCTCTTGGCGAAAAGTTATCTAAATTCCATGCAATTGGAGTTCCCCACATTCCAATCAAAAGTATGATACTTATAATTTGATTTAAATCTCGAAAAAAAACAATAACAGATGATGTCAATAATGACAAACCAAATACTAATACTACTGTTGCTACCATATAGTAAATAAGTTGTATAATCTTTATCGTAGGCCAATATCCCCCAAAATCACATATTATTAAAACGATCCCTAAAAAGAAAAGATGAATATAAAAACTTGACAATATTTTGACTAATGGCAAAATATCCACATTAAATTTCACTTTCTGTATCAAATAATTATATTCTAATAAACTATTACTAGCAAATGAAAAAGCCTCAGATATAAATAACCAACAAATCATTCCCGTTATAAACCAAAGTATAAAAGGTACTTCGCCCACATCTCCACTACGAAATCCAAATTGAAATACTGCCCAATATACTATAATTGTCATTAAAGGCTGTAGAAACCCCCAAACAAGTCCGAAATAAGTTCCTGAAAATCTTCTCTGAACATCCTTTGTTGATAGATCTAATAATAAACGTCGATCCTCATATATATCCTTTACCAAACCTGTCGCACTTTTTATCAGCTTCATACCTTACTCCATCTTCCAATCTAATATATATTGTATTATACGTTTGCTAGCATGTCCATCACCATACGGATTCACTGCCCTTGCCATGTTATTATATTCATCAGCATCTGTTAATAATTTTACTGCTTGTTGATAAATCGTTTCCTCATCAACCCCTACTACTTTGACAGTACCGGCTTCCACCGCCTCTGGCCTCTCAGTCTCTGTTCTTAAAACTAATACTGGTTTCCCACAAGCCGGTGCCTCTTCCTGCAATCCACCAGAATCTGTCATAACCAAATAACTTCTTGACATAAGATTATGCATATCCTCTACATCTAAAGGCTGAATTAAATGGACCCTATCCATATTCCCTAATATCGCCATCGCAGTATCGCGTACAACCGGATTCATATGTACAGGATATATTAATTCAACATCTTCATAATCCTCAACAATCCTTTTTACAGCTTTACATATATTTCTTAATGGCTGTCCCAAGTTTTCCCGTCTGTGTGCTGTCATTAATATACATCTTTTTCCATCAAAATTTATTTTCCGTAAATCGTTGTCCTTATAGTCATACCCTTCTCTCACAGTTGTCCTAAAAGCATCGATAACTGTATTACCTGTTATAAAAACATTCTCTGTCACATTTTCTTTTTCGAGGTTTTTACAATTTTTCTCAGTAGGCGCAAAATGAAGAGTTGCTATCCTTCCTGTTAAACATCTATTCATTTCTTCTGGAAATGGGGAATATTTATCATATGTGCGCAGTCCAGCCTCCACATGCCCTACAGGAATCTGCTGATAAAATGCCGCTAATGCCGCTACAAATGACGTCGTTGTGTCTCCATGGACTAATACGATATCTGGTCTTTCAAACTTTAATACCTCCTCCATTTTAGACAACACTGAAGTAGTTATAGTTGTCAGCGTCTGCCTTGGCTGCATAATATCAAAATTATATCTTACCGTAATACCAAATATATCTATAACCTGCTGGAGCATTTCTCGATGCTGCCCAGTAAGACATACTATACTTTCTATAGCGGAATTCTTTTCCAGCTCTTTAACTAGCGGACACATCTTTATAGCCTCGGGTCTAGTTCCAAAAACGCTCATCACTTTCATATACCATTTGTCTCCTCTTTTCCATTTATTTCGTTCATAATAATCTTATAACGCTCCTCCCACCTATTTTCCATTAAAAACTTCTTTTGCTGCTTACTATTATATTTAGTTGGAAAGCCATTACTAATTAAATATATCATTAAATTATCATAATCCTCATGTGTATTATAAAAATATATATAATCTCTAAAGTGATCCAGCTCATCGTAATATACACTTATAATACATTTGCCAAATGCAATATACTCATATAATTTTACAGGATCAACCGCTCTAACCACATCATTTACAAGAAAAGGCATAACCAAACAATCATAATTCTTAACAAATGAGTACAACTTTGAATGCTCTACTACTCCTTCAAAAACAATCTTATCGTTCTCATTCCTTTCCTCTATTAGACTAGGCCCGATCAGGTGATAAATTAATTCAGAGTGCCTTTCTATACTCTTGACAATTACTTCATTATCGAACCATTCTGCTATAGTTCCTATATAGCCTATGTTATACTGTTTTCTTTCTTTTGTCTCCTTAGGATTATATATTTTGTTATAATTAGCCCCATTTCTTACCAAAATACATTTCTTCCCTTGATTTATTTTATTTATTCTTTCCATTAGCTTTTGCGAAGATGCAAATATGAAATGACTTCTTTCTATCAATATTTTTTCTGCGATCTTAACTTTATTGCGCATATAATCATTCGTACACATTCGTTCATAGTCATCTATACAATCATAGATAATATATCCACTATAGTTATTGGGAATATAGTTAATATAAATAGGATAATCAATATATACATACTCATATTGAGAGCACCTTTTGATCACAATATTTATATAAAAATCTGAAATATTTCCTATTAGACTACTTTTCCCCTGAAATGGAAATACCCATAGTTTCAAATGACGCATGACAGAATTATTTCTTTTACTCATTTTTTTAATGTTTCTATCCCACACTTTAACAGGATATGCAACCGTAACATTAAAATCGTTACAGAAACACTCTGCTAATATTTGAGGTCTTTGATATATCCATGCCCAATCAATTCCCATGATATATAGCATTCTCTTCTTACTATTTGTCTGCATTTTTTGACCCTTTATTCTTTTTCGCACTTTTATTTTTAAAATACATTATTTATCCTTACACACACCGTTTGTACTCAAAACACCGTTTAAAACGATTGTGTCACTTTCGCAGTTATTAATATTTTTAAAGTATCGTATCACACGTTTACATTATTAGCAAATATTTACTATTAAATTCTAAAACATTTAATTGTACCTCTTTCTGTGCTATATTCTATCACATCTTTTTATGATTCACCACCCTATATTTTTGGTAAATGCAACTAATTTTTTGTATTTAAAATACCATACCTCCAATTTGGTCTATTGAAAAAACAGTAGTTAAATATTCTTATCCATAAAAGAATACCGACAGTTTAGACAAAAATTAAATCCAAACTATCGGTTAATTAAAATCAATCTAATCCACAAGGCATTCAAAAGGAACTTATAACACTCCCCTCATATAAAACTCTAACTTATCTCATTAATGATATAGAACCATAAAAATATTCATGCTCATTCGTAATACAAGTGAATTATACTCCCTTATCTTGTACATTGATTAGAACTTATTAAATCAAACAATTTTATCAAATCTTCTATATCTAAAACGATACTATAACTATATAGTATATACTAAAAAAACACCCAAGCCACGTTTTATCTTTCGTATAAATCAGTATCAAATCCCATGGCTTAGATGTCTATTTCTTAATTATAGCATATCTTTTCTCCAATGTCTCTATATATTTAAAGATTTTTATATTTTATTTTCCCAAATAATCTTATAGGATACATAATCATGAATAAGTTCGCATTTCAGACTTACAAAATTTCCCAGACAATCCTCCCCCCATCCCGATTCCGATACAGTCGATACCCTGTCATTGGGAAGTCCAGCAGCTCCTCCACGGAGTCCTCCTGGAAGCAAATTCCATAGTCTGCCTTGACGATCAGGTAATCGACGCTGGTCAGTTCGCGATAGGATTCGTATGGGAAGGAGCAGGGAATCCTTTCCGCGCTTAAGTCAATCACAGAATCTTGGAGCAAATCCAGCTCTGTGACGTAGAAATCTCTGTTGATATATGTGTCAAACAGTCTGCTGTCCTCGGACTCCCAGCCGCCGTCAGAAATCAATAATATCGTACCTTCAAGCTTCTGTAGATAGATGTCGGCTTGGGAGGCCTGTGCGCGCTGTTCTTTTGTGATGGCATAGCGGTAGATGCTCGCTGCGTATCCTGCCATGCTATTGATGAGATTGAGGCAGAGGAATAATATCGCAAAGAGTTTTATAAAGCGCTGTCGGTCTCTCCACAAAAGCTGTGCGCCAAAGACAAGCACGATCGCCATCAAGGCACGGACAACCAACGGCATCCAGCCAGCCTTCGCTATAAAGCGAACAAAAAATTCATAGTATACCAGCATCGTATTGTCTACAAGGGCGCTTCCCCCGCCGCCGCCAACCAGGATGAGCACCACGGAAAACAGACATATTGCCGCCTGCCATAGTCTGTTGTGCAGGCGATCGATGCCCGTCTGTTTCAGGTGACAGCGCATCATGATGTAGAAAGGGATTGCAAAAGGCTCCAGATATCTCAAATGCTGTCGGGGAGATCTTTTGCCAAACTCTTCTGGCAGCGTGATCGTATACGCAATCGCTGCACATCCAATCAGAAATGCCAACAGCAAAAATAGGTAGAACCAGGACTCTTTTTTATTTTGATCAAAGTAAAATAGTGGCAGCAAAACAGGAAATACGCCCAATGCAATCATTGCATATAACGTATCATAGATAAATGCGTACAGCAGATAGCCTATTTTCTCTGGATGTTGGAGCAGAGAGAGCCCTCGAACCCCCGACAGATTAAAGCTGCTATAAGAGTTATGCATCCCATAAAACAGCGTCATCTTCATCGCCACAAAGCAGAGGGCAAATACCCCTGCAAAGGCTACAGCGCAGGCCAGCTCCCTCTTCCATAAAGAGCGCTGTATCAAAAGGCGCATGAAAGCTGTCAAAATATATGCCAGAACAAAATAGAGGGCGATTTCTTTACACAAATATGCAAGGTAACAAAGCAGCCCCAGCAGCACATTCCACCGAATCCGTTCATACAAATTTTCTGAGTGCCACGTGCACCACACAACGTAAATCAACCATAGTGATAACGGCAGATAGACAACCTCACTCATAAAGTACATGCTGTCAAGCAGCGTTGGCAGTGTTGCCCAAAACGCCAAAATCACACAGATATCCTTCTTGTCCATAAGCATTTTTCGGCACAATGCATAGACTGGAAAAATGGAACTAGATATCATAACGCTATTGATAAATCCAATCAAACGAATCTGAGCCGCAGAGGTTTTTGCCAGAAATGCCGGCATGATACAAATACTATATAAGATTTTCTGAAAGTCAGTGTCCAGATGATGAATTTGCAGTCCCCGTCCCTGAAAAAGACTTCTTGCAATGTCAACATACCTCAATTCATCAGGATAGATGCGCAGTGCCTTGGGAAAGTCACCCAGCGCTGATCTGAGCATCACACTGCCCGCAAACAGCAGAAACACGATAATATTCCACTTATAATTTTTGAATGCCTCTCTCATCGCTATCCCTTAATCCCCTTTAGCATTCGTTCCAATCTGGTCAGTGTCTGCGAGCGCAGCGTAAACAATAAAATCCAATCCAGTACAATCTCAGCATAATAACTTGCCAACGTATGACGGCCGGACAGAATTTTTAAGATAACCTGTGGTTTAATCTTTCCCTTTTTTACATACTTGGAAGCTGTGATACACTCCTCAAAATTACGCCCGTAAATCGTATTGTCATAATATCGGCGAATGGTCTTTCTTGTTTTCCTGATCTGACTGCTTGTCAGGTTGTGAATCGCCTCGAGATACTGTTTGCAAAAAATCGCACTCTTTAGCAGTCGAAGCACCTCTTTGTCGCGGACGCTTCCCGCAACGCTGTGATACAGATCCTCAAAACAAAGCTGCTGTTTTTCTGCCAGATTTTCTATATATTTATGTGCATAGGTTTCCGAATTTAGATTCACACGCCAGTAATATCCTATGTGTGCGATGGTGCTGACACGTTTTGCCTTAGCGAACGCTTCTGTCTTGACCAGCAGATCGTCCTCAAAGTTTACATAGGCCCTGAATTGAAGATCATGTTTTTTCCAGAAATGCATTCGAAACATGCAGGACCATATATGAGGATAACGATTGTTATTTCCCATTTTGATAGGAGGGGAAAATCCATTAAATAACAACGGGTACAATAGTTCCTCTAAAATCTGACCGTTATCATAACAGGCGTCCTCAGACAATTCAAAAGCAGAGCACTTTCCGTCAATGCTCCGCCCGACACTGCACATGCACAATTCACTGCCATCCTGCTCCATACGCGCAATCTGCTTTAAATAACACTCACTATCCACAATGTCATCCTGATCGCAGAAGCATAGATACTTGCCGGATGCCTTTGAGATGCCATAGTTTCTTGCCGACACCGTTCCGCCGTTCTCTTTGCTGTAGATACGGATACGGTCATCCTGCTGTTGGAGCTGCTGACAATATATCAGGCTATTGTCTGTAGAGCCGTCGTCAATGATCAGCACCTCAATATTTCGGTACTCAGACTGCAATATACTTTTTATTGTTTCTTTGATATATTTTTCCCCGTTATATACAGGGAGAATTACACTTACTTTTTCATTTTCTTTCATTGTATATCCCTATCTGTCGGAGCTGTGTCTCTATAACTTCCTGTCTCGGTCTCGATCTGCGTTTCTGTCTGTCACACCAATCCCCATGTCGAGGCTCTGCCGCGACTCAAATCCAGACGAGAAATACCTTATTTCAGGCATTTCTCCGTGTACTCCAGTTTACGAAACAATGCGGCTCAATTTCCATACCAATGCTAAGGATACACAGGAGCCCGCCGCCGCCAGCCTGTTTTTCAATCTTGCATTGGAATCCCTAAGCACCGTACAACGATACGTTTTGATCTCACTGGCAAGCTGTCTGTACTCTTTTTCATAACACTTGTTATCATCTATGCACGACAGCAGTTCAAAGCAGGCGCTAAAGTGCCGTGAAACTGCCGCCCTGCACAGTTTGGGATAATGTGCTTCCATAAATTCAATGCACTCGCGGGTAAAGGTAATATAATCCATGCGGCGCCGGTCAAACTGCTGATTTACAATGCTGTCCGAACGCTGAAAATAATAATATTTCGCCTCGTTTCCACGCACAATTACATCCGCAGCCTCAAATAACTTATACATCACAGCCACATCTTCATGCAGTTTCCCTACAGGAAAAAAAATCTCAATGGAGGAGGTAAAAAGTGATGCGTCAAACAGGCGTCCCCACGCGGATGATATCATTCCTCGCTGATATAATAAATGACGCAAGCCTTCCTCTGTATTGTATACACTTTCGGAATCTGCACTGTTATGATTCTCTGCTTTATTTCTATAACTATTGTTTTTATTTATCGGTATATCGCTGTCCTGCTTTTCTTGGCACTGCGATGTGATGTTTTGTGTCTTCTTTTTGCAAACTTTTTTCAGATTACACGCGATATTGTTTGCGTTTTTATCACTGCTGTACACTTTTTGATATCCGCAGACCGCAATCTGCGCGTGATGCTTCTCTATCATTCCATATAAATAGTCGATATAGTCCTTCGCAATATAATCATCACTGTCCACAAACGCAAAATATTTTCCCGCCGCCTGCCTCATTCCGGTATTTCTGGCATCGGACAAACCGCCATTCTCCTTATGGATTACCCGGACTCGCGCATCCTTTTGTGCAAACTGGTCACAGAGCGCTCCTGACAAATCTGTTGACCCATCATCCACCAGCAGGATTTCAAGATCTGGATAGGTCTGCGCAAGAACACTGTCAATGCACCTTGCAATATAGTTTTCCACGTTATAAACAGGTACAATCACACTGATCAATGGTTTTGGTTTCTTCATCTGCTTGCACTTCCTCCATTATCACAGACAGCTCGTCCACTCTAACAAACGGTTCACATCTCAATGCCGACAGTTCCTGTTCATCAATCTCCACGCTGCTACTGATTCGGCATGAAAATAATTCCTTCTTTCTACAGCAGCTCCTCCACCTTCTCCGTCAGCCTGTCCCACGAGAAGCGGTATGCCTCTTTCCTCACATTTGCCACAAACTCAGACTCCATCCCATCCCGATAGAATTTTATAATTGCATCCGCAATTTTATCTGGTTTCTGTGGCGCTACGACGTATCCTGTCTTTTTGTCTGTCACAACATCTGGCAGACCGCCTACATTGGTGACGATTACGGGTTTGTCAAAGCCATAAGCAATCTGCACAATACCGCTCTGCGTTGCTGACTCATAGGGAAGCACCACCAAGTCGCAGGCCGCAAAATACTTTTCCACCTCGTTGTCGGGCGTATAACCGTCGATCACCTCGATACAGTCCTGCACATCGCACTGTTCAATCAGTTTGAGATAATCTTCTTGATCTTGGCCAAAAGCACCTACAATCATAAGACGAATCCCTTCTAAAGTCTGTTTTAGAATCGGCATCGCTTGTATGAGATGTCTCAATCCTTTATAATCCCGCACAAAGCCAAAGAATAACAGTAGTTTTTCATCTGGATTACGCGATAACTCCTGTCGTGCCTGTTCTTTGGTGAGATTGCGGATTTTAAATGCATTGTAGGTGGGATGAGGATTCTGTCGGTACTGCGCATCTGGTTTGATTGTGCGCAAGTCCTCTCCATCACTCTTCGAATGTACTATGAAAGAATCTGCCTTTTTTAAAACCAGCTTCGTCAGCTGCTTATCCATCGGAAAACGCTCGTGTGGGAACACGTTATGGCAGACAAACATTTTTTTGACTTTCTTCCCCAATACGGTCTCGAGAATCCAGTAACAGGGCGCAAAATAGGGATGCCACCACTGCATGAGAACCAAATCCGGTTTGAGCTTCTTGATTCTATGCGCTACGCTTATCAAATTCAATGGATTTGCCGTGTTGATCAGAAATTGCGCGTCCTCTACTTTGAACATGTCATTTCTGTAATCTCTCTGCTCCTTTTTAAACAAAAATTTAGGATACTGCATTTTATATGAAATCAGTTCGACATCAAATTTTTTCGTGAGCGCACGGTAGAGAAGGCTCGTGTAGTGCGCAATGCCGCCCTTGTACGGATAAACAGGACCGACTAAAACAATTTTTTTCATATGCTACCCCCATGATTTCGCTTCGCGAAAATTGTCTTTGGCGTTTTTCCGTGTGAGCCTTCGTACTTCTACGCGAAGCAGCCTTTGCTGTAAGCGGAAACTGCATTTTTAAATATACGGTTTGCAGTGCACCACGCACTCTTTCCCGCAAAATGCGATACCGTAATAGCTGATAAATTTATAGCCATCATTTCGAAGCTCCACTTCGTACTGTCTATCAACAATCTGCTGAATTGCCTCGTCTGCCTTCTGGTCTAGCTCATCAAAATCTTTTGTGGTCTTAAACTCGATGACAAACGCCTCTCTGCTGCGCCGGATTGGTTTCACCAGCAGATCACTGCGCCCTTTGCCGCCCTCTCGGTTCGAGCGTATGGTGTAGCCTTTGATCCCAGTCAGCAGCCCTGCCATCATCCCATGATAATAATATTCATTCTGGTCCATATAGCTGATTGTCTCCTCAAAAATGTCATTGATCTCCTCCGTCATCACAGCACAGTCTTTTTCGATCACGGCATGGTGCAGTGGATACATGTCCCTTCCCTTCAATTTTTCATGGAACCATTTCTGTATTTTCTGGTTAAAAATATATCGAACCTCTCTGTTTGGAATGGTGAGCTTTGCATAAATAATCTCCTCTTCTATCCATTCCCTCACTTTGCGGAAATATCCAGTGAAAAACATAAAATTCCAGAGATTATCCCCCTCGTCATAAATATCTTTGTAGGTGATATCCTCATGAATCTGTATCTCGATCGAGCCGCCTGCCAGCAGCGTTTCTATTTTTTCCCTATCCTCGTCATCGGCGCGGTCAACCAGCGTCCTGACAATACTGTTCGAAGAAGTATTTGCCCAGTAAGACATTGGCAGCCAATTCTGATTTGCCTGGGCATCGAACAAATACTGTATCACACTCCATGGATTATAAATATCAGTCTGCCCAAACGTATATCCATCATACCAGTCCTTCACCGTCTCATATACATGGTCCATGTCATAATAATGGCACATCTGCTGCACTTCGTCTACACGAAATCCAAAATACTCACCATATCTTTCATTTCGTATGGAGACAATATTTAAATTATTCAGTCCTGTAAAAATGCTTTCCTTCGACACGCGCAGACACCCTGTGATCACCGCAAATCCAAGACTGGTGTTGTCCTTTAATCCACTTTCAAACAAAGCTCTGATGAAATTGATCATCTCATTATAAAAACCGCATGAAAATGCATTTTCCAGCGGAACATCATACTCGTCAATCAGCACAATCGCTTTCTTTCCATAATAGATTTCCAGACATTGCGCCAGAAACAAAATGGATGTCTCATAGTCATTCTGACTGCCCTGCCGGCGCATGAGTTGTAAATATTTCTCCTTATTTTTTTCCAATTCAGGATGTTCAAGAATAAAGTCGTGACGTCCAAACTCCTCCGCAAGAATCCTCTCCATCTCCAAATATGACCGCGCGAAGCTCTCCCGCTTGGAATCCTTAAATGTCAGATAGATCACTGGGTACTGTCCCCTGTGCGCCAGATAGGATTCTCCTGCCTCCATGATTTTCAGCCCATCAAAAAGGTAAGACCAGTCCCGTCTGTTTCCATGCCAGTCCCTGTCGTCCTCAAAGTAATACTTGAGCATACTCATGTTGAGTGTCTTGCCAAACCGGCGCGGGCGTGTGAAAAGCGTGACTTTCGCTTTGCTGTCCAGCAGTTCTTGAATCATAGGCGTCTTGTCTACGTAATAAAATTCTTTTTGAATCATTTCGGCAAAATCACTGATGCCGATGGGCAGTGCTCTGTATTTCATAAAATCTCCATTCTTATCAAAATCTGCGAATTTGGGCGTAAGCACAAATTTGCCGTGTGAAAAGTTTATTTTTCACACTATCCTCCCGTCCCGCATGTGGCGGCTCAACGAAACACGCTTGTCTACAAATATAGGAGGCAATCAGCCTCCTAATCAAGGAATTTCCCCTACCCGACTATGATATCATGTTTTTGTGCGGCGTGCAAGGCTTCAAAACCGCCGTTTTCTCGTTTGCGCTGCGAAATATTTGTGGTATACTACCTTTATGCCTAAGGAATTGCAGGAAAATAAGTGATACAGATAATACAAAGAGGAGACAGACGCGCAAATAATAACAAGGAGGATTCGAGATCATGTTGATTCTTGGCCTAACCAAAACGACTTTACTAGACTACCCGGAACATGTAGCTGCAACGCTATTTACTGGCGGCTGTAATTTCCGCTGCCCCTACTGCCACAATCGCGAGATCATTCTGCAAGACAGCACCATGCAGCCGCTATCCGAAGATGAGGTATTCTCTTTTTTACTTAGACGCCAGCATGTCCTAAGCGGCGTGTGCATCACAGGCGGCGAGCCTACCCTGCATCCAGACCTGCCTGACCTAATACAGCGCATTCGTGCGCTCGGCTATCTGGTAAAACTAGACACAAATGGTACGAATCCGCAAATGCTGCGCACGCTGCTTCAAGACGGGCTGATCGACTACTGCGCGATGGATATCAAGAATGCACCTGAAAAATACGCAATGACCGTCGGCAGTCATGGAAACGGCAAAGCTGTTTTGGACCTGTCTGCGGTGGAAGAGTCTGTACAAACACTGTTGTGCCAGCACAAAATCCCCTATGAGTTTCGCACAACGGTCGTGGCAGAGCTGCACAGTGCAGCAGACTTTCTCACCATTGCCAGATGGATTGCGGGCGCCCATGCATATTATTTACAATGTTTTGTAGATAGTACGGGTGTACTCACTCCGGGCTTCCACGCCCCCTCGGCGGAAACCATGCAGTCCTATGTGGATCTCTGCCGTCCATTTATACCCAATACAAACCTTCGAGGATAGCGTTCACTTCGCAGAATATTTTTCTGAGCGTGTTGCTTCATTTAAATCCAACAGCGCGCCAGAGCGCTAAATCTCTACCCGTTTCATATAGTATCCGAAACAGCCCTTATATAATTTGTTATCCGCGTCCTGTTGCATACGCGCTTCGCCGTTCTCAAAGCCCTCAAATCCAAACATTTGCGCGATACGCTGCTCCCTCTCATAATATACGCCCGGCACGCCAAGATAATACAGAATTTCCTTCTGTGTATACCGGAACAAGAGAAGCTGCCTGTAATTGTAATATGAATGTAAAACAAATGAGTTGGTCGCCAGCTCATGATACTTTGCCGCCAAGATCACCACATCGCGCGGACGAATCAAGATGCTCTGCGCCTCGGAGCAGATGTGAATTTCTGGATATATTTTTCGAAGCTGCTGCCATTTATCCGCATGAATCTCCTCATACATCTCCTCCTGAAGCGCATCGCACACGGACTGTTCTGCACTCTTTGCCATTTGGGTCTCTTTGGAAACCAGTTCCGTGCTGGTGTTCATGTCATTGCACTCATTATTGTCATGATCTGTTTTTGGATACTCGTCGCGCAGCACACAGACGCCCTTTCGTGCGCCATACAGCGGAATCTCGACCCGCATACAGCGCGCAAGATTCACTTGCTGGGTCCATTTGATCTTTTCCATGCCATACCCGCCCTTGATTGGCACGATTCCCATCAAGATTTTCTCATCATCACTGTCCACAGCATACACCTTGCAGCGGTCGCCGCACTGTTGTGGTACCCCCCGCAAGCCCACACAAAAGCCGCTGTTCTCTACCCTCAGAAATCCGATGTTCCGCTCTTTTTTTCCATTATTCATATAGTCAATATAAAAAAACTGCATACGAAATCCCTCCATTCAACATGGCTATTCTAATGTATGTCCAAGTTTGGGATTTTATGCGGAGAGCGCTCATTTTCTGACAGCCTTTATCATGCAATTGATTTTGTATCTATTTTATTCCAGCGAATCAATATACTTCATATAATTGACCACCATGAGCGCAATCTTAAAAGTCAGCGCATCATCAAACTTTCTAATGTCGAGCCCAGTAGACTGGTGCAGCTTCTCAATCCTGTAGACCAGCGTATTTCGGTGTACATAGAGCTGACGCGATGTCTCTGACACGTTGAGATTGTTGTCAAAGAACTTCTGCACCGTTGTCAGAATTTCATCATCCAAATCATCTGGAATATTGTCGCCAAAGATTTCCTTCATAAAAATACGACACAGATTGATTGGCAGCTGGTAGATCAGACGACCAATACCAAGAGTATTGTAAGCACTGATCGATTTTTCCATATAGAAAATCATCCCCACATCGCGCGCCATTTTTGCCTCTTTGTAGGATTTCGAAACCTCTTTTAGCTCCGATACAATGGTTCCGTAGGAAACCTTAGTGATCAGCATTGCCTCAGAGTTGAGCATGTCCACGATCATCTGCGCTGTCTGTTCCACTTCACTGTATGCGTCCAGTGCGCTGACCTCTTTGATCAGGATGATATTTTTCTGCTCCACAGCCGTCAGATAACAGCCTGACTGACCCTCGAAAATATTTTTTAACATTTCCATGGAAATGTTATCCTTGTCGTTCTGTGCCTCCACCAGATAGACTACGCGCGGCACCTCTGGCGCAATGTGGAGTTTTTTGGCGCGATTGTAAATATCGACAAGCAATAGATTGTCAAGAAGCAGATTTTGGAAGAAATTATTTTTATCAAAGTGCTCCTTGTAGGCGATCACCAAATTCTGAATCTGGCTTACTGCCACTTTGCCGATCATATATGCGTCTGCACCAGCGCCCTTTGCTATCAGCACATAGAGCACCTCACCATCCTCGAGAATCTTGAGCATATGGACACCGCCCACTATCTGACTATCTGCGGGGGAGTCCACGAAATTTCGCACCAGTTCCTGCGATACATTTCTGTTGTCAAATGTTGTAGCTACTGTAATTCCTTCCATATCGATCACACACAAATCAATCCTTGTGATGGTCTTTAGCTCATCGATGCTTGTCTGAATTACCTGATTTGAAATCATATATACCTCCTGAAGTTCGATTTAGATGTTAAAACCCGGGTGAAACATTCCACCCGGGTATATTTTTCAATGATATCACAATCTATTAGTTTGTGATGATCTTCTCTGTCTCTTTATCAAATACATGAATCTTCTCGATATCGATTGCGAATTTTACCTTGTCGCCAGGTCTTGCAGTTGTTCTAGGATCAACTCTTGCGGTGATTGGGAACTCTGCCAAATCTGCATATAAGAATACTTCTGCACCGAGCAACTCATATACACGGATTGTTGTCTCGAATGTACTCTCAGACTTTGCTTCTACCATCATCTGAGAATCATAAATATCCTCTGGTCTGATACCGAATGTAACTGTCTTTCCGCCGTATCCGCCTTCGATCAGCTTCTTTGACTTTGCAGGAGGCAGAGGAATTGAAAGACCTGCTACCTTCAAGTTTGCTGTATCACCCTTTAAGTCAACTGTCGCGTCGATGAAGTTCATCTGCGGAGATCCCATGAATCCTGCTACGAACAGATTCTGTGGCTTCTCATATAAGTTCTGCGGTGTGTCTACCTGCTGTACTATACCATCCTTCATAACAACGATACGAGTACCAAGTGTCATAGCCTCTGTCTGGTCATGTGTTACGTAGATGATGGTTGTGCCGAGTCTCTGATGAAGCTTTGCAATCTCGATACGCATCTGTACACGGAGTTTTGCATCCAAGTTTGAAAGAGGCTCATCCATGAGGAATACCTTCGGATTACGCACGATCGCACGACCCATCGCAACACGCTGTCTCTGACCACCTGACAAAGCCTTCGGCTTTCTTTCAAGGAGTGCTGTCAAGTCAAGGATCTTAGCTGCTTCCTTTACCATCTTATCAATTTCATTTTTGGGAACTTTTCTTAATTTAAGACCAAACGCCATGTTGTCATATACTGACATATGAGGATACAAAGCGTAGTTCTGGAATACCATCGCGATATCTCGATCCTTTGGCTCAACGTCATTTACAACTCTGTCACCAATCCTTAACTCGCCGGAAGAGATGTCCTCAAGACCTGCAACCATACGAAGTGTTGTAGACTTACCACAACCTGAAGGTCCAACGAAGATGATAAACTCCTTGTCAGCAATCTCAAGATTGAAATTTTTAACTGCTTCAAAACCATTAGGATATACTTTACAAACGTTCTTTAAAGATAAACTTGCCATATTAAAATGCCTCCCGAAAATTATTGAATATTTTGTTTCGTTGAAAGTATAAGCCATTTAAAACATTGTACTGGACATCTTTCAACAAGTTATTTTGCATGTTCTTAGTATAAAGTAAAATGATTAAAAATGCTATGCCATAAATCCACAAAGTTTTTCATAGGCTTATGTAACAATTGCTTACCCGATTTAGGACAGCCCAAAATTTGCCATATACTGTAAGCAATTTGTCCAACTAGATACTTTGATTCTGTACACTTTATACAAAACCATATGTTTATTTTGTCACTTCGTATCGTTTTTCAGACTTTTTTCCGGTACTTCTACAAATCTGCCATTGCGAAATACCTTCACCATTTTGCCCTCGCGCTCAATGCGGTCGCTCTCTGCAAAGATACCGCTGTCACCGTTTGCAGGGTCCTTTGCAGACGCATCGGTATTTACCGCCATCGCTTCCTCATACTTTCTGAACACGCGCAGAAGCAGATACGACTTCCCATAGACGACCATCCCAAATACAAGGAGTATCAGGATTGGCAGACTCTGTGGGATGTAATAGAAGATCACCACAGGCACTGCGTACACTACAATCAAGAGCAGTGTCGTCGGCAGATGTGAAATCGCAATCAAAAACGCGTTTTTGATTGTGTATCTGACCGGGTTAATGAAGCGCGCCTGCAATGGAAACATATACACGACACCCATGAGCAAAATCATGCTCACCGTCACCATAGCAATCCGAATCCACCGCGAAAATTCAATGCCGGAATAGACGATGATCGTGTAATCCACCGACAAAATCCCGCCGATCAGCAGCACCGCCAGCCACATGACTGTCGCCTGCTTAAAGTTCTCCTTAAACGCCTTGAAAAATCCCCGCACAATGTAGGTCTCCTCATTTTTCACCATCTTAAAGGTGATATAGTATGCCGCCGAGATTGTCGCCCCAATCGTAAATACCGGAATACTGCATATAATAATCAACAAATTCAGTATCATGATATCCGCGATTCTGCTCAAAAAGTTCATCAGCGGACTGTCAAGCTTAAACATTTATTTATCTCCTCTCCGTGTCAGACAAGGCTGCTATACACCTGGTTATAATTGCGCTGTAGCTTTTGATGCGTCACCAGTGCCATATCAGCGCGCTGCTTTGCCTTGTCCATGATCTCGTCATAATATTTCAGGAAGGTATCCGCCACGATACCGTCATACTTGCCGGAGATAATGCCGTTGTTCAGATCGTCCACAATCTCCTCCTTGGTGTATGCTTCTCTGTAAGGCTTTGGCTCCATGGAGTTGACAACCTGCTCTGATATTTGCAGAATCGCCTCTTTCTGTCCCATGACACTCGCCTTGAGCCCGCGCGGATAGCCGTTTCCGTCGAAGCGCTCATGATGTGCTGCCGCGACCTTGATAATTTCCTTGGAGAGCTTGTTCTCCAGTGTCTTTTCCATGATCTCCACATGGGTCTTGATGAGGTTCTTCTCCTCCTCGCCAAGTGTTCTGGGCGCATTTAACAGCTCGATCGGAATGGCAAGCATACCGATATCGTGCAGCATTGCTGCGTAGTACACCTCATTCTTGTCAAGTTCACTCAGCTTCAGCTTTCTGCCAAGCTCACGGCAGACATAGATGGTCGCCACTGTCTCTGAGACGGTCTGCTCCTCCTTGAGTCCGGTACAGTACATGAGCATTTTCAGGTACTTTTCCTTCTCATCGTCTGACAAAAGCACATACTCAAGGCTTTCCGTATACTGCTCCTTAAAGGTCTTGTCTCTCAGCTTGGTAAATATATCAAATTCTCTCACTGCGGTGTCGAGCAGCTCACACACCTTTGGATCAAACTTTGTGCCCGCATAATTGTTGATCAGCTTATGATCAAACTTCGCGCCAAAAGAGCGCTGCCACACATCCATGATCTCTGCGACCTTCAGCGCCTCGAGTTCAAAGCGGTACCGATAGTCCATATCCTTTGTCTTGTTGTAATCTGTATGGTGATAGAGAATAATCTTGGATTGTTCCTCGAGCGGCGACAGATATTTGAGAAACAGATATCCATAGACAGAGTGCGGCATCGGATTTTTCGCCTCAAAAGTCAACTGTTTGCGCACATCATCCGTCTTGAACGCCCCGATATCGTGGAGCAGTGCAAGCACCATAAAATCTGCGATCTCATACTTCTCATAGGTTCCCTGAATCTCCAAGAGCTTTGACATGATATAGCTCACCCGCATACTGTGATGCGCCATGGATTTATTCATCAGTCTCAGCGTCTCATAAATTAAATCTACCATATTTCTGCTTGTAATATATTCTACAGCCATATTCCCACCCCTTGTACTTTACATATTTTTATAATTGAATCCTTCGCATCATCGGTGTGTATCGGATTCCGTCCCGTATCTGTTCCCTGTCCGTATCCACAAATCCCAATCGATGATAAAAACCTGTTGCGTAGGGCGCCGCATCAACGGTGATGCTGCCATGCCCCTCTTCTGTCAATACATACCTGCTCACATAATCGATCAATCCCCTGCCAATGCCCATTCTGTGATACCGCTCGTCCACAAAAAGGAGCGATATATGAATCTCATTTCGAAGACTGATCATTCCTACCATTCTGCCGTTGTCATACGCGCCAAAAAGCTGGTACGAACCCAGCATAAACATTTTATATAGCACAGTGTCCGTGATGAAATCCTGAAAACTCTCAATCCCCTCTGGGGTACAGTCACGTGCCTCAAACTGCATGAATGTGCGCCAGGCGAGCGCCATCGCGTCGTCCCACTCATTGCGGTATGCAGGTCGCACGGCAATCCTCACGGACTTGATGACATTCCGTCCGACTCTCCGTCCATACTCCAATTTCCCTGTCACCTTCTCACTATTCTTAAAATTGTTTTTAACCAGTATAGCACACTTTTCCAATAATGTATATTTATTCTGAAAATAATATGAAATCAGTACAGATTGTACATGCACTAGAAAAGGCACAGACTTGACCCCCTGTCTGTGCCTTCTTAATGCCTCTATTGGCAGATAAAGAACCGTTCCAGTGCATTGACTGCCTCACCTTCATCATTCCCGTCGGCAGCGATCGTCACATTCATTCCTTCGGAAGGGTTAAAGGCAATGATTCCCATAATGCTCTTCGCATTGATCTTGTACTTATCATACTCCAATAAAACCTCACTCTTGTACTGACTGGCGATCTGTACGATTTCCGCCAACGGATGATCATATTTTTTATCGATTTCCTTTACCATAACTTGTTTCTTTAACACACCGAATCCCTCCGTTACATAGACCAATTAATGTTAACCTGCGACGCAACAGCGGCGCGTAATATTGCAAAATAATTTTCTTTTATATGTGCAAAATGTTTCATTGCATAATCAAAAATGGATTTTGTAATATAAATCATGTATTATTGTCCATTTTTTCACTGAAAAAGTCAATCGTTTTTTAGGTATTTTTTTAGAAACAGACCAAAAACCGTCTTTTTAACGAAAAATCGATCTATTTTAAGTATTTGATTAGTATTTTCTGCAAGACATACACGTCTATCGGCTTTGTCATGAAGTCGTCAAACCCTTTTTTCATGTACTCCTCCCTTGCACCTGTTATGGCGTTTGCGGTGAGTACCACAATCGGTGTGCTGTGGCTAACGCTTTTCTCATTCTTATGCAGATACTGCATCAGCTCTGTCCCTGTGAGCTCAGGCATCATATCATCGGTGAGGATCAGATCATACGCTTCCCTGTCCAAATGATCCGCAGCCTCCTGACCATCTCCTGCGCGTGCAACCTCAATGTCCAGCATCTCAAGAATGGAAGCGATAACCTCGAGATTCATCTCATTGTCATCCACCACAAAAACTCTCTTGCCCGGAAAACGCATCGTTTCAAGGCTCTCCTGCATCTCCTCACTCTCCTGGCTGCCAAGAAGCTCAAAACGCTTCCTATAGTCACCAATCGGTTCTCTGGATACAATCTTCTGCGGAATCAGCACGCTGAAGCTGGAACCTTTTCCATACTCGCTCTCCACATGAATCTTGCCTTCCATCAGTTTCACCAGGCGCGATGTGATGCTAAGTCCCAGTCCAGACCCCTCCACGCTCCTGTTTTTGAGTCGGTCAAGACGCTCAAACTCCACAAAAAGCCTTGAGAGATCTTCCTTTTTGATGCCTACTCCGCTGTCCGAAACCCGAATATCCAGCAGGAGCTTCGGCTCACCCAGCTCCTCGGCAAACTCCTGTTTCCTGACACATAGCTCCACCCAGCCTTCCTTCGTATACTTTACGGCATTGGTCAGCAGATTCAAGATCACCTGCTTGATTCGCACCTCGTCTCCATAGAGGATGTCCGGCAGCGTGCTGTCAATGTCAAGCCGAAGCGACAATCCTTCTCTGTCTATCCGCTCCTGTATCATCACCACGACATCGTTGAGCAGCGCGGAGAGCGAGTAATCCGAGGCTGTGATATCCATTTTCCCCGTCTCAATCTTTGAGAAATCCAGGATATCATTGATCAGCGCAAGAAGTGTCCGGCCTGCGCTCTGGATATCTGCCGAGTACTTCTTGATGCTGCTCTTTTGTGTCTCGTGCATAATCAGCTCATTCAACCCCAGAATGGCGTTGAGCGGCGTGCGTATCTCATGGGACATATGTGATAGGAAACGGCTTTTCTGCTCGCTTGCCTCCTGTGCTGCTTCCTTGTCCCGCTCCATGATGACATAGTCCGCTTCCTCTCTCATGCGATTGAGTTCATTGCGGTTTCTGACAATCCACACCAGCATACAGCTGCCAAAGACCAAAATCCCATATCCGAAGATAATAGAACATGGATAAATTATTTCATACCAGTAAAATACGATGCTTGCGACGGTTGAGCTGCTGATTGCCGCAAAACCCAAAAACGCTTCCAGCGACAGTATCATCTTCTCCTGCAGCAGACTCATAATGCACGCCGCGATGTCCACGCCTATGATCAAATGCACAATCGGATAAAAATCCGAGATATTCCGCGCAAAAACTGCAAACGACAGCACACTGACCACCGCGACAACAAACGACAAAAACGACAGCGCTTCATAGCGCTTGTGTCCTGGGAAAAACGCATAGCCCACAAACAACATAGCCGGAACCGGCAGCAAGACCAGCGAAAGATTGCTCAGCCAGCTTATGATCGAGATTCTTTCTACAAAAATCTCCAGGCTGCCGCTGTCTGTTCCAACATAGATGATGGCTAACGCCAAAAATGCTGTCAGACATCTCAATGACCGGACATCATGCTGCTTGTCAACCAGTATCGCAGAATGACTCGCGATCAGATTCAACAGAATCAGGATCAGCGCCGCCGCGCAGACCAGCAGACTATTCATAGAACAGTCCAGAATGTAACGCATGAGCGCATATCTGTCCCCGACCGCCACAAACTGTACTGTTGAACTGTCTCTGCCTGTCTCATTGTACAGCGTGATCGTGATCGTATCACCCTTCTTCAAACCGTCCGCCGGCACTTGATGCATCATATACATACGCCGACTGTACGAGCGGTATTGCTCGCGAAAGCAATGCTCGTACCACACGCTGCCATTGACGTAGACTGTCGTATCCAACGCTCTTGCGCGAAAACACAGGTACTCTTCCTGTGAAGGTGTGAAATCAAGCGTCTTTGAGATCGAAACGTGACCACCCTGCGTATTCAGCCGTATATAATGCTTCGCCTGCGCATCAACCCGCAGCGGCTTCCCAGCCTTGTCTATGCTGTCTGTATAGTACCATCCATCGCCAAACCACACATCATTTTTCCTAAGATTATTAAAATGCGGCTGCATCGGTGCATCGAGACAAATTAATATCGTCAAAATCAATACCACAATCAAAAAAGCACAGTACAATATCCTTGTGCCGAAACGCAGGTCTACATTTTCAAGTCGTTCCCGTAAATGGTTCTTCTGGTCCTTCATCGCTATCCTTTCCCGAATCATCCACTCTTGTTTTTATCTTCTGCCATTGTCCACAAATACCCAATTCCGTACACGGTCTTGATATAATTCTGTGCGTTGAGCTTATTGCAGAGCATATGTACCGCCTCTGTCAACAATGTTTCGTCAATGCACAAGACCCTAGTCTCCATCCTTAACTTATCCACCAGTGCCTTCTTTTTGAGTACAACTCCTTTATTTTCTACCAGATTGCGCAGCAGGCACTGCTCAAAACGGTTCAGCCGCACCCGCTCACCCGCGACACTATACTCTCCAGTATCAAAATTAAATATGTAATCATCGATCACAACGATATGTTCTCCGATAATGCTGTTCCTGCTGCCAGCACCAATCGCCTCAAATCTGCTGATCGCCCGGAAACTAAACGCCCTTGTCCTGCGTCGAAACTGCGTACAGACCTTTGCCTTAAGGACGGACACATTAAAGGGTTTTGTGATAAAGTCTGCAATTCCCTGCTCGCTTAGCTCCGACGTATTGATCTGATAACCATCCGCGGTAATCAGGATGATCGGCGCACTGCTGGATTCATAGATGCCCAGTCCCAGCTCATAGATGAGGTCATACCCATTTCCATCGGGAAGCTCTGTGTCAATGATAATCTGCTGGTATAGCTCCTTTTCCAACAAGGCAGTCGCCGTCTCAAGTGTCCCACAGCTAAAAACGCGCGTGTCCATATCTCTGAGTGCTCTGCACAGCCGCTCTGCCAGCTTAACGTCAGCTTCTATTACCAATATTTTATTCATAGTGTTATCATTGCCTTTATTATATTGACAGACAGCCCCCGGCACTCCCCGTTGGCTGTCTGCAAGATTATTTTATTTAGCTACATTGAAAATTATAGTACTTGTGGCCACTTTAATCAACAATGTTCTGAAAATTGTACAAAAATGTCACAAAATATTGCAAAAAAATAGCGCTGTCAGTGTGCTAAAATCCCCGCAAGAATGACACTCGCCACCAGACCGGAGCCTGTGGAAAGGAGCGCGCCCCCCAGCGTCCATCTGGTCTTTGTGACCTTCGCCGCCATAAAATACACCGACATCGTGTAGAATACTGTCTCTGTGCTGGCGAGTGCAAGCGATGTCGCAAGCCCTGCAAAAGAGTCCGTGCCGTATTCCTTGTAGATATCAAGTGCAAGCCCAGTAGCCGCCGACGCCGAAAAAAGCTTCACGACAAAAAGTGATACCAGTTCATTCGGAAAGCTGTCGGAGAAAAGCGCAATCATACGACCAATCAAACTGCCTGCAAACTCCAAAAACCCTGACGCTCTCAGCACTCCCACCGCAATCATCAGCCCTATGAGTGTGGGCACAATCCCGGCAACCGTCTTCATACCGTCCTTTGCCCCCTTGGTAAAGCTGGCGTATATGTCTTTTTTTTGCGACAATCCCATCGCGACGATATAGAAGATCAACGCAGGTATCAGCATATTAGAGATCTGGGTCATGACAGCTACTCCCGATAAATTGGAATTGTGTTAATATATATTCCTGCCAAAACTAAAATATGCTTGTGAAAATGTAGAAAAACACCTGATTTTGGTACTAATGTACTATGTCAGAATCCCTTATTTGCGTTTATAGTATTCTTACATCAGGCGGTGTGCGCCTGAAACTATACACGAAGGAGTACTGGATAATGATAAATTTTGCCTTTTGTTATGAACACGATGACACCCTGGATTTCGTAAAAAATGAGGTGCTCACCTGCCTGCGCCAGCGGGAAGTGGAAATTTCAGTGATATGCTGTCACAATGCCTATGAGCTGCAACAGCACATCCGTTACAGCTGTCCTGACATCCTCTTCTGCGATCTGGAGCAGGATGACCAGCTTCTTTGCAGTACCATCATGAATGCCAAGCGGTCAAACAACAGGCTGATTTGCGTCATCACAAGGAGCTCCGGCATTGCACAATGCATGGAGGATGCACTGCTTGCTCCTCTGTACATCATGCCGGACAAGAGCCGCCGGCATCTTTGGCGTTATGCCGCCCTTGCATACGAGAGCGTTCTCGATGAACCAGATTCCTTTACCTACTATATCCGACCGGGATACATCCGCACGCCAGTTAATGAAATCCGCTATTTTGCCTCCGAAGCCAGACGCACTCATATTGTCTCTGCGGATTGTCGTGATACATTTTATCAGAAGCTGGATGTCGTGGAACATCGACTGCGTCAGAAAAACTGCCGTTTTCTGCGCATCCACAAGTCCTATCTGGTCAATGCCAGCTTCATCGCAGGCTACAGTCGCGACTATGTACTTTTGACCACTGGTGAACGCCTGCGCATCAGCAAATATGAGTATTATAAAATGCTCAGCGACCAACTGAAAAATCTAAAGAATACAAAGCTGAGACACCGTCCGGTCTACTCGGAATGGTGATCGTATTCATCTCCACAAGCGTATTGCCGAAGCTGTTCGGTGTCAAAATGGCGCTGTCGAGTCCGCACCATCCTGTTCCTGACTGATTGCTTCTATTGTAAATGGCAATCACATGATGTTTTAACACACTCGGCTGCCGTATCATCTGATCTGGACGGACCTCGCCAGGCTGCTCTTCTGCCGCGTCCGTTTCATGGTATCCGATACGTGTGATACCTTCTGAAAGCTTTGCTGTAATAACGCCTGTGGCGCTTCCCGACTGCAACGTTTTCTCCATCTCTTCCATATAAGTACACATCTCTTCATTTGTCATCTTATGGATCAGCTTGGGCGCTGAACTGCTCAGCCCCGTCGCATAGAGTGCCCCCGCCTCCTCCAGCATTGACAATGTTTCCACATCGAATGAACTGTTGACATCCATGGCGACATAGCTTCCATCATCCGCGTACTCCACGGCGCTGACACGGGTATTTTGAAATGTTAATTCCAGTTGATTGTACTCTGGCAAAAGCGATTGGAATGTCATGACATACGGGCACAAGTAACTCGTCATCTGACAATCTGTCATAACCAGAGATGCTCTGCCGCTCACGTCAATCGAAGTCGGATCATGCATGAATATGCAGCTGCCGCCGCCCAGCGATACCAACTCACAATTCTCAAAGCGGATGGCGCTGTCTCCCCGTGTCCCGATGCCTGCACAATGATTGTTCTCAGAGATAATGCGGCAGTTTTCGAAGGTGACATGCCTGCCATACAGATAATTCTGGTCTACATGGACGGCGTAGCCTTTATAGTTTTTCTGGCGATCCCAGCTGTCCCCCACAAGTTCTGCATTGATTGCAGCAATTTCCTGCTCTGTCAAGACAGGCTGTCCCACTCCGCTGTTCATCCCATAGATTGTAAGGTTTGCGATTCTCCCCGCCCCAACTGTGAGCGGAGATTTCCTGTAGGAAGCGGCATCATATTGAAGGATGCACAGATCTCTATGCATACCGATGATATGAACCTCTTTTCCCATTACCTGTACTGCCTCTGTGTAGATACCGGGATGAACGATCAGCGTATCTCCGTCCGATGCGCTGTCTACCCCTTCCTGAATGGTCGTGAAATCCCCCGTCCCATCCTGCGCAATAATATACTGGCGAATATTGGTTCCTGTTCTCGATACAGTCGATTCTGCGGCAATACCTTGCGGCGGCACTGCTGCCTTTGCCGTCATATGAAGCGGCGCCACAGCCAGTATGATGAGCGCAAGTGCCAACGCAGTCCGTCTTTTTCTCATCTGTTTCTTCACAATCATAAACATTTGTCTCCTCCCATTTGCCAAGTGCCGTAAAGTCATATACGTAACAGTATACACGACTTGTACACTTTTCTCAATGATAATGCACTATTATTTTTTGCATGTCTATATTTTTTACGAAAATATGTAACTTTTATTGTAGACAAAGATAAAAAAATTTTGTAAAATAATCTTATTCAACGTATTGCAACTTTCAAGAAGGAGTCTGCCATGGATTTTTTTTCAAAAGAGGAGGCAGACGTAATCGGTGAAATCTCCAATATCTCGATCGGTTCCTCAGCCACAGCGATGAACCTGATGCTTGGACAACCAATCACCATTACGACGCCGCATGTTACTCTCGTACACAAAAACGAAATTTTAGATGATTACGAAAATTCCTGTATTCTGATTCGTGTGCAGTATACAGAAGGATTATTCGGCAACAATCTGCTGATCCTTAAGGACGATGACGCCAGGATCATCACTGACCTTATGATGGGAAATGGTGGAGTTGGAAAATTTTCCACAGGAGAGATCACTCCCTTACATATCAGCGCTGTCTCGGAAGCCATGAATCAGATGACAGCAAGCTCTGCTACGGCAATGAGTAAGATGTTTAATAAGAAGATCGATATCTCTCCGCCGTCCGTACAACAGATTGTCGTCGAGAACTTTGAATTGCCGGATGAGATTCCGGACGATCTTTTTGTTAAAATCAATTTTAGATTGAGAATCGGAAAGCTGATCGATAGTACGATTATGCAATTGTACCCGTTTGATCTTGCACATTCCATTTACAAATTATTCCAGAGGAGGAACTAATAATGGCTAAGAATATTTTAATTGTAGACGATGCAGCTTTCATGAGGATGATGATTAAAGATATCTTGACAAAAAATGGATACACGATTGCTGCTGAGGCAGAGAACGGCAAGATTGCCGTGGACAAATACAATGAGACGAAGCCCGATTTGGTGCTCATGGACATCACCATGCCGGAGATGGACGGCATCCAAGCCCTGAAGGCGATCAAGGGAAATGACCCGAACGCGTCCGTGATCATGTGCTCTGCGATGGGACAGCAGGCGATGGTTATCGAGGCAATCCAGTCTGGTGCGAAGGACTTTATCGTAAAACCCTTCCAGGCTGAACGCGTGTTAGAAGCCGTCAAAAAGGTTATTGGATAAAATATTGGATAAGAATACGCTATGAAAAAGGTCTGGAATTTCTCCAGACCCTTTTTAATATTCCGCTGTCAGCTTCTCTAAAATCTTCTCCGACGCGTCATCCCCGATACTGTTCGTATCCTCCTCAATCTCCTCCTGTGCATCCTGTGCCTTGTTGTCATCTGCGATGGCACGCATGATGCGGTTGACATCCTCCGGTGAAAACATCGATATCGCATTTGCCAGTGAGCCAATCGAATTTCGATTCACCATCAGATTCCCGCCGCCCTCCAAGGGAATTGTCAGCACCTCTTTTTGATTGCTCATGTCGCCGAGACAGATTGCATTCCTTTTCGCATCGCAGACAAACTCTACGCCGCGGTAAGTTATCACGCCATCTTTTGCCAGATACTCATAGGGAACCGATGCGCGATACGTTCCGTTTATTTTCTCCATAAAGAAATTGCGCCGGACATCACTGCCCTCCAAGATACTCATAAATTCTTTTTGGTCAACCGCCCTTTTCTCCAAGGCTTCCTTCTCCTGAGCCTCCTTGCGCTGCTCCTGCTCCTTGCGGACCGCCTCGAGATTCTTGTCAACCTTATCGATGAGCTTATCCCACTCCTTCGCGGTAAAGCTGCTGGCTCCGATCGAAAACGTTGGCTCTGTCTCGCCGTTTTCCAACTTTTGTTCGATCTCCTTTTTCTTTTCACCGATGCACGCCATCAGCTCCTGTCTGGACATTCCTGCTATTTTATTAATTTCCATCTTCATCCTCCTATTGAAATATTTTTATGGATTTTATTTCGCCGTTCTCATAGACCAAAGGTTACTCCACACAAGATTAAGTAACTATCCTTTGTTACGCATTTTCATTTCTTCATCTGAAATCGCACAAATAGTTTTATTGAAAAATCAATTACCTAGCAACCAATCGTCTGCCTGAACTGTAGAATTAATATATATATCGGACAATTCCGTAAAATATTGACATGTCTGTAAATGCCTTTTATAATATAGTTATTCATATTACACAAAAAGCCCAACAATTTACATCTATAAAGTTTTATAAATTCTTTTTTGTAAACTAAAGAAAGGAACGTGTTACAACACACAGAGGGGAAATCATGAGTATAATTAATGTAGATATTGACAAGTGCGTAGGATGTAATGCCTGCGTGCGCGCCTGTCCGGTGGGAGATGCCAACATCGCACGCATGGACACTGAAGGTAAGCTGAAAATAATGATCGACGATGAGAAATGTATCAAATGCGGTGCCTGTATCCGGGCTTGCTCACACGGTGCACGCTCTTATATCGACGATACGCATCGGTTCTTGGAGGATCTGGCAAATGGGCAGGACATCGCACTCATCGCAGCGCCGTCGATCAAGATTGCCTTCGACGGAAACTGGCGTCATGCTCTCCAATGGCTCCACAACCACGGCATCAAGAAGATCTATGACGTCAGCTTTGGCGCAGATATCTGCACCTGGGCACACTTGCGGTATCTGGAACAGAATCCCGGCAAAAAGCTGATCTCACAGCCCTGCGCTGCGGTTGTCAATTACGTACAGCGGCACAAGCCAGAGCTCTACTCCAACCTCTCGCCAATACACAGTCCAATGCTGTGTCTCGCTGTATATATCAAGAAGGTGATTGGCTATCGGGGACGAATCGCTGCGATCTCACCGTGCGTCGCCAAGATCGAGGAGTTCCGCGAGACGGGACTGGTGGACTACAATGTGACCATGGAACACTTAAAGCGTTATTTCGATGAGAACAATGTGAAGCTGCCGGAGGTGAAAATCTTTAGTGAGTTTGAATTTGATGGTCAGCAGGGATTGGAGGGTGCCATCTATCCCAAGCCAGGCGGTTTGATGAGCAACATCCTAGCACATGCGCCAGCCCTGAATGTCATCACCTCCGAAGGCACAGAATCCCTCTATCATGATATGGAAACCTATAGCAAATTGAGAGAGCAGGACAAGCCTGACCTCTTTGACGTGCTCAACTGTGAGGACGGATGCAATGGAGGTCCGGCAACGGGTGTGCATTATCAGCGTTTTGCCATGAATAACATCATGCACGATGTGGAACAATACGCCAAAAAAATACGCAAGGCACACACCACCAAAAAAGGTGTGGACCAGCAGTTTGCAGAGTTTGACAAGACACTGAATCTCAAGGACTATATCCGTACATACAAACATTATGAGATTCAGAAGCAGCAGATCACTGACCGTGAGATTGACAATGCCTTCGCGCTGATGGGAAAATCTACGGAGGCAGAAAAGCGTTTTGACTGCCATTCATGCGGCTATCGTTCCTGCCGTGAAATGGCGATCGCCATTGCCCGCGGACTGAATACGCCGGAAAACTGCCATGAGTACATGATGAAATCCATCCAGGAAGAGCGGCACCGCGTGAGTGAAGTAAACGAGAAGGTGCTCGCGATGAACAATGAACTGATGCGCGTCTTCCGAGAGCTTTTCGAAAATATTGAGAGCGTCAAACAGGAAACCGAACAGATTCGGGAGGAGAGCGGCAAGAGCTCCCATGAGATGACGAATGTGTCACAACGCATGGAAGATCTAAATCAGATGAATCAGCATATCAAGGATTCCATGCTTGCAATCAATCAGAGTATTACCAAGTACAACGAGATGACACAGAATGTTGAAAAGATTGCCGGAAAAATCAATCTCCTCTCACTCAATGCCGCCATCGAGGCTGCGCGGGCGGGAGAGGCCGGACGGGGCTTTGCAGTTGTGGCATCCAATATCCGCGAACTCTCCAATAACTCCAAATCCTCTGTCGGAAGCGCCAGGGAAAACGATGAAGAAATCCGCTCGGCGATCGAGAATGTCAATCAATCCATACAGAGCTTCGACGCCACGATCACAAGCCTGATCACTGCGGCAGACGGCGCGATCAAAGGTGTTAAAATGACCTCTGACAACAGCCAGCGCATTCGCAAATCCATGGAGGAGCTAGAACAGCTCGCAAAGGATGTAGAAGAAATGATCGTTGAGACAAATAAGGTGCTGCAATAGCACAACTTTTAAAAATTCCCCCGCCTGAGACAGGCAGGGGAATTTTTAGGATTTCTGTTTTTCTTTCAAAAGTGTCTTGAGTTTCTTGTAGATGGCACTGCTTTTCTGGCTGTCTCGAAACTCCTTGCTCAGTCCATTGTTGATTGCCACCTTTGTCTTAAAGCTGTTAAAAATCTCCAGAATCCGGTCTGAATACTCCTCTTCGGTGAGATATTGCAGCAGCTCCTCCTTCGTGGCCTTGTTCGAATCAGATACCTTGGACTTCGTTTTCGCCTTCTCTTTGGGCTGCGGCTCCTCGACAGGCGGCGCTGCCTTAGGGTCCTTTTCATCTCCCATAAAATTTGCAATCCGTGTCACGCTTGCGCCGCGCGCCGCCCAGAAATCGACCAGATGATTGAACCCAGTGTCTCGGGAGACGATGTAAAAGCGGTCTCCTGTTCCCTCGCTCTTTGCAATCATATAGCCCAGATAGGATGCGAGCTGAAAATCCAGAGAATTTTTGGCACCTGTGCCTGCCTTGTAGGATTCCAGCTTCACACGCTGTCTTGCAATCTTCTCCACCAGCTCCAGCGAAAAAGCCTTGCTCTGCTCTGTATACATCACACAGATGGTATCATTCTCCCCGAGATTTTCTATCCCGATAAAGCCGTCTGCATGAACATTTTCATAGTCTATAAAGTAATAATTCATATTGGTGTCTGTCCCTTCCTCTTATCATCGTGTTTCTATTATATCATGACCTTATTGCAAGCTCAATCAAAATCTGCCTCAACTATCTGAATACGTAATTCTACAAAAAGTACAAAAAAATTCAGTAAAAAGTGACTAAATTTTACGAAATATAGATTTTTGTTTAGAGATATGGTACAATAAATTGGTAATATAATGAATAGTCTCGCGGCGTTTCCTGGCAGCGAAAAGCTGGTATAGGATAGATTCCGTGAAGCTATTTTTTACGAAAGGAGAATTTTCTATGCAGAAAAAAGGAACAAAACGAATCGCACTATCATGTGCCGCACTGCTCATGCTCTCATCAGGAGGCACTGCATTTGCCGCAGAGGTCACGGCAGTCCCAATCTCAGCAATGACTGGTACGGGTCTGACGTATGAATTTACGGGCGCAGATGCCAGCAAGGCTGGGTATGCGGAGGGTACTTTATCCCTTTCTTCCGCCACAGATGCCACCTATCATTTGTACTGGAGCAACAATGCGGGCGCCCTTGGCGGCTACTATCCGATTGCGACACTCAAGGTCGGCGCAGGCAAAACAGAATCTTTTTCTTTTGGCTATCACACGGCAATTCCGGCAGACGCGACAAAGGTGATCGCGGTGGACGCTTCTGTGACAGACTACCCTTCTGTATCGGCCGCGGCAGCAGTTTTTGACATTCCTGCAAACAAGCGTCTTGGATACGCTTCGAAGGATGCGCTCTACACGTTCAATTCATTTTCCGACATTCATATCGACGAGGAACACTTCGGCGATACCCCCGCATACTGGTGGGAGTACTCCGAGGCACACTGGGCGCAGGCACTGAATTATGCGGTGAATCTCAATGTGGATTTTATTGTCTCCTCCGGCGATCAGGTTACAAATGCCAAGCTTGCCAATCTCGACAAAGAATGGAAAGCTTATCAGCTAATTTTGTCACAGTCTGATTATGTCAATCCGATTTACGAATCGGGCGGCAACCATGAGGTCCGCCAGGATGATGCTGTCTCTTATGAATTGCAGACCTTCATCAACAGTACCGGCCTCGACGGCTCCATGAGCACGATGGCAGCCGCTAAGCCTTACTATTCAGTTACAGAACCTAAAACAGGCGATCTATTTATCTTTATGGCATTGGAAGGCGGCTATCGTCCCGCAAAATATGATGAATTTACGGATGAACAGCTTAACTGGGTAGAAAATCTTTTGAAAAATAATTATGGCAAGGGCAAAAATATTTACATTATCCAGCACGCGCTCATCAAGGGATATGGGCCTGGAGATGACCTGACAAATCCGTACTACGGCGGCGCAATCGACATGAGCCTGCCCTCTGCACAGCGTTTTATCGGACTGCTCGAGAAATATAAGGATGTTGTCTGGATTTCTGGGCACTCGCATGAAGCGTTTGAGCTGGGTTATAACTTCACAGACAACTTTGGTGCGGCTTGCAGCATGATTCACAATCCATCCATCGGAAACCCGACACATGTGACTGACGGCGCGATCGACTATACATTTAATGAGAATCTCTCACAGGGTTATTATGTGCAGACCTTCAAGGATGCAATTCTCTTTAACGGTGCAAATATCTGTGATCAAAAGATCTATCCGTCTTACTGCTATATTATTGACGGCAAGACCTCTGCACAGAAGCAGGTGGTTAAGCCTGTGACACTGTATAAGGATGTAAAAGTTACAGAAGGTATGATGCGTTCTGTGATCGCAAACACCAATACAGTTCTTGGTTTATACTATGAGTACAGCTCTTATGACCAGTACCAGGCATTAAAGAAATGCTATTATCAGTATAAGAATGCAAACTTTGGCGCGATGAACAATGAGGAGCTGCTGACAGCCTACAGCAAACTCAAATCAGCGATCGCTACGCTGCATGAAATTGCAGGTGCCAAATAGAATCCATAAGTACGATACCATATCGATAGATCAAAATGGGAGCAGGTAAAAACTGCTCCCATTTTGACCATACTGTCATCCTGATATTTCTCAAAGTCACATTGAAAGGCTCTAGCTTTTGCGTTTTCAAATACACGCCAGCATCTGCGCAGGATTTTGTGCTGTTTTTACTTTGTCGTATGCCTGAACGATCAT